>Ga0197143_1001356_pt1 | contig 20848 bp, 16 predicted proteins | sample GBS70_MetaG_FD_148603 | JGI IMG/M metagenome (GOLD analysis project Ga0197143, IMG submission 148603) | Sediment microbial communities from Great Boiling Springs, Gerlach, Nevada, United States - GBS 70_MetaG | ecosystem: Environmental > Aquatic > Thermal springs > Hot (42-90C) > Sediment...
CCAACAGGTTCAGGTGGATTCTTTTCTTTAATTTCTATAATAGTAAATCCTGAACTTTCAAATACTTTAAAATTGACTGCATCATAATTTAAATAAACTTTTAATAAAGAATCTTTACCATCCTCAGAAACCTCAACCTTAGCAACAGGGCCACCAGGCATTAAATTTGCTTCAGTTTGAGATAAATCAACATTAGAATCTTTAAATTTAATAGTTAATAAATTACCAGATAAAACTGGTTTCGAAGCCCCTAAGGTATTAACACTTATCTTAACAGTACTATCTATTTCTTTTATTTCAACCTTAGAGATAGTACCAGCTAACGCTATATTAAATATTATTATAGCAGCTATAATATACTGAATTAACTTTTTCATTCTTTCACCTCCTTATTCTAGTTTTTTACTTCTTATTTTTAGGTATAACCAATTTTTCAGATCCCATAACCAAAATTAAATTACTATCCTGAATATCAGTAATCTTATATCCCCCAACTACAGTACCTACACTAACCATATAACTCCTATTAGTAGGAGTATGTCTTAAAATAGCACGTCTTCCATCAGAAGAAATAAGTACTCCCTCATAAGTAAACATACTAATGGATTCAGTAGCTAAATTAACATTAGTAGCCTGGATATTTTGTTGAGTATTTTGCTGCTCTTTAATATCTGATTCTTCTTTATTTTGATTATTAGAATCACCGTCAGTAGTTTGTTTTTTACTCTTTAATAATTCTATTCCCTTAATAGATTTAGGAATAAAAGGATCTACAAAATCTTTATCCTCCCTACTAACAGGAATAACAATCTTTTCAGATAATTTCTTCTTAATAGAATCTATATCTCTTAATTCAGGCGGAATATCTATATTAGCACCTTCCTCGATTTTAATATCTTTTGTTAAATCTCCAGGTGACTGAATTTTTTCAGGACTTATACAACTACTCAAATAAAATAAACTCCCAACCACACTACTTAATAAAAATCCCTTAAATAATATTTTAATATTTAATTTCATAAAATCACCTACCTTGAATTTCTATAGTTTCAAGAGTTAAACTAACACTTAATACAGGAGATTTTCCCACCTGCACATTAGAAGGAGAAAAAGAGATACTTTTAATTCTAATTAAACTACCAACCTTACCTTGATCAGATAATTGCTTTAAAAAATAAATAATAGTAGAATACTTACCAGTTAAAGACATAGTTATTTCAGTAGATTTAATACTTATTCCTGAATTATTTTCACTTCCGCCAATAGTCCTACTACCAATGCTACCAAAATTTATATTAGACAATTTAAAATTTTTATCCTTAGTTTGCTCTCTAACTTCATTTATAATTTTCTCTATATTTTTCAAAGTAAAAGATATAAATCCTTGTTTCTGTTTAGAAGAAGTGGATACCTGTAAAACTTTATTTAATTCTTCATATTTATTTAAAATATTTTGTACTTCATTAAAGCGATTTTTTATATCCTCTACCTTATTTTTATAATCTTTTAAAGCATTAAAATTATTTTCCCATTCAGCCTTATTTTTACTAACCGGTGCATAATTATACTGCCAACTTAAAAAAGCTGTTAAAAATATTACTATCATTAAAACCAATATTTTTATTGCTATATTCATCTATATCATACCCCCTACTAACATCTTCTACTTTAAATTTTTATAATACATTTCAAAAATATTTTGGTTATAATCAAAAGATAAATCCACATTAAAGTTAGCAACCGTTTCACCTTCTTTTTCATTTAAAGAAATTGAACTTACCTTAGGATCTTTAAAAATCACAGAATTACTCATATTATCTATTAGCTTAGAAACAGTTTGAAGAACTTTTTCTTTTTCGCCCACAATATTTACTCCAAAATTCATTGTTTTAGCATCAAAATTTACAGTTAAATTATTAATCCAAGCTTCACTTGGTAAAATATGAGGATATTCTACTAAAATAAACCTCTGAAAAATTATCTCATTCAATAATGTTTTTAAATTATCCAATTGAGTATAAATAACCTTAATTCTATTAATAGTATCACTAATTTTTTTAGGATAATCTTTATAAGCAGTAATCTCCTTTTTTATACTCTCTGTTTCTTCCTTAGTTTTCTCAATTTTAGCTAATTCATAATTAGCCATAAAATAGGGGATTGCCCACACTATAGCCCCCATTATTATAATGAATACTATAAATAAAATATCATTAATATAATTAGGTTTCTTTTGTTCACCTACATCTATAACTATTCCCACCTTCTTATCACCTCCTATTTTTTTAATTTTTTATCAAATTTTTCTTTGCTGACCATGACCAATTGCTAACCCTAAAGCATTCACATATATACTCAAGTTTTCAACAAATTCATTTTCATATTTCTTTTCAACTTTTATAACATTCTTTAAATATTCATAATTAATTCTTTCCACATTAAATTCTAATTCCCTTTTTAAATAGGTATCAAAATCCTTAATTTTAGAAAGACCACCAATAATATATATATTATTAAAATCAACTGAATATCTACTTCTATAAGTACTAATAGTTCTTTTTACCTCCTTTATTATACTTTCAAAATGTTTAATAAAAATATTCTGATATTTAGCATCATCGATAAATAAACTATCAATAGTATTTAATAACTCTTCTTTAGATATAGCTAAGGTTTCTATGATTTTTTTAATTAAATCTTCAGCTCCTATTTTAAGATTCCTTAATAATTTCATTTTACCATCTTGAAAGACAGTAATCTTAGTAGAAACCGCCCCAAAATCTATTAACATATTAGTAGTAGAATTAAAACTACCTTTATAATTAATTCCTTCTAGTAATCTCCAAGCTCCCAATAAATCAAACTCTACCGCAACTTTCTGTAAATTAGAATTCTTAATAATATCTTCAACTATAACCACTTCCTCCAATAATAAAGATATTAAAAGCAATTCCATTTTATTTTGATCATATGGTAAAGACTGGTTTAGAACAATTAAATCATATTTAGCTTTATCAATACCATAAGGTATATATTTACTAACTATCTCCTCTTTATCTTTTTCTAAATCCTTTTTAGATCTTTGAGTTTCCTCAATTGTCCTAACTATAACATTGGGCCCAGATATACAAGCAATAGTTTTAGTTAATGCTCTATCTATTTTATGTTCATCTAAAAACTTGATAACTGTCTCCTGAATTAAATCAGGATCATCCAATTTATCTATTCTAACATTACCCACAAAATTAATTTTAGCATTAACTAATACCCTATCATTATCAGCCCATTTACTATCAGCTATAACAAACTTAATTAAATGATTACCTATATCTAATCCTAAATTATTTTCTTTCTTTTTAAACAGGAAATCTAAGAACATATTTTTTACCCACCTAATTCTTTTAATATATTTTTTTTAGTACCTTATTATTATCAAGTGAGGCCCTCTACCTTACAGAAGGTAGAGCTTCCTGTTTCATAGAGGGGTACAGCTATCCACTAGCCCCCCTCTACAAGCTTAACTTCAGATTCTCCAACCCCTAACTCTTACCTAAATCCTTTACTATATTACCAACTTCCTATACTTTAATACCACCATAAGATGTTAAAGCCTTCTAAAAAAACTTTATACATTTTTTTTATTTTCTAAAAATAAAAAAAATCCTCCTAAAAAAATAGCTAAAAAATTAGGGAACCATAATATAAAAATAACCCCCTTATTAGCTAAAACCTGACTTAGCATTAAAAATACATAATAAAAAAAAGCTACTAAAATAGTAACAGTAATACCAACATAATTACTACCCCTTAAAGGAACTATAGAAAAATTAAAAACTAAAAAAAATAAAAAAAATGAGCTTAACGGAAAAATAAACTTTAAATTAATCTTTACTAATAAATCCTTTCTTAATTCATTACCAATTTCATTATTTTGATTATCATTATTTTTTATTTTTTTTAATTGATCATAAAGCTCAAATAAATTCAATTCTTCTCTATGCTTTTTCCTTAATTTTTTATTAACTAAATAAGAACTAAATAAATTATATGTAATTTTATTCAAATAAAGCTCCTTATCCAAATTTCCATTAAAATACACTTTTACATGAACATCATACAAAATCCATAAGTTATCAGAAATTAGTTTAGCACTCTTAGCTTCAATATATTCCATAATATCTTTTGTATTTTTATTTATTTTTATTATAATAATATCATTCATAAAATGTAAATCAGTAATATATTTCAAAGCGTAAATATATTGATAAAAATCAATAAAATCAACTCTAATAGAAAAATTTTCTACACTCCCTTTATATTCACCTACTTCATCTTTTTTTAAAGTATAATAAATATCCATCCCTTTTTTAATTAATTTATAGGAAAAAGTTTCGTTAAAAACCAAATGAAATACAGAAATTAAAAACACTAAAACTAATAATCTAAAAAATAAAAAAAAATTAGGAATCCCAAAACTATTAAACGCAATAATCTCAAAATTAGAACTTAATCTCCCTATAAAACTAACAGTACCAAAAACTATAGATAATGGGATAGTATAATTTAAATAAAGAGGAGTTATATAAAAGAGATATTCAATAACTCCTAAAAAAGAAATTTTACCATTAACTACCCATCTAACTAAATCATATATCTGACTAACCAAGATTATTAAAAAATTAAAAATAATAAATCCCAAAAATACACTATAAATAAAACCTTGATATATATACTTATCAAATACTTTCATAAAAAAATACTAAAAATAATTATTTAAAATAAACTCCATCCTTTAAAAATAAATCAAAATTGGATAATTTAATAAAAACTTTTTCTTTCAATTCATAATATAATTCATTAACAACTTCAATAGGCTTTTTAGTTCCTTCCTCAATCAAATCTATCTTTTTCTGTAAATCCCTTGTTCTTTCTTCATTAACCAAATCCCAGAATTCATTTTTTAATTTTTCATTAACCAAAATCCCTTTTTTCATTGGAATTATTTTATTATACTTCTCTATAATATATCCCCTTAAGAATAATCTAGAAATTATATGAGCATAAGTAGAAGGCCTACCTATTTCTCTAGCTTTCATTAACTTTATTATATCCGATTGAGAATATAAATTAACTGCAGGCTTTTTGATATTCCTAACTTCAACATTATAAATCCCTTCAGAAATAATTTCACTTTTTTGAGAAATGTAAGGAAAAATACTAGGACCAATAATATCAACAACTCTATCCTGATATAAAACACTTTCCTCATTTTCATTAAATAACGTAAATTTGTAAGTATAGATAATTAATTTAGTAGATTTGGTAAAAGCATTTAAAAATCTTTTATATATCATTTCATATAATCTAAAAGCTTGAAAAGGTAATTTATCCTGATAAAATATTTTTATATCTTCAACACTTAAAGGTTTTGTAATTCTAATAGCTTCGTGAGTATGTAATGTATTATCAAAATTTCTATAAATAAATTCAAAATTATTCTTAACTAAAATTTCCTTAACAATTTCAATCCCTACATTAGAAACTCCATAACTATCGGTTCTATGGTAAGTTATTAAACCATTTTCAAACAATTTTTGTAATAAATTCATAGTTTCGTTAGAAGATAACTTTAAAACCGAATTAGCAAAAGATAAAATATCAGGAGTATTAAAAGGGGGTAATACTACTTCTTTTTCAGTTTTATCAATTATCTCAACTTTTAAATTAGCTTTACCTTTTATCTTACAATCAATAAATTGTAAATTCCCAATATTTATTTCATTAACTATTGAAAAATTCTTTTTATTAGTATATTCTTTATATCTAGAAACTATCCAATTAAGTACAGGAGATTGTACTCTTCCAGCACTTAAATTTCTATCATCAAAACTCTCCCTTAAAAAACTACTTAAACTAAATCCTATCAACCTGTCCTCTATTCTTCTAACTAACTGGCTGCTAACCATATTAAAATTAATATCTTTTAAATTATTCAAAGCATTAATAACAGCCCTTTTTGTTATTTCATTAAAAGTTATCCTATAAAAAACCTTCGGATTTAATAATTTATAGATATCAAAAGAAATTTTTTCCCCCTCACTATCAGGATCAGTAGCTAATATAACACCATCTACTAAATAACTAATTACCTTTAATTTTTCTAAATACTTAAAAGTACTAAAAATATTTTTACTTCCACAATAAATACATATCTCCTCTTTAGAAGCAAATGACTTACCGCAATTTCTACACCTTTTTATAGAACTATAAATTAAATAACATTTACTTATCTCATTATCATTAAACTCAATAATAACATTATATAAATTCAGTTTAGATTTATCATCGTTATCAATATTTTTAAACAATTCATTTTTATCTAAACTTAATTCAACAACATGACCTACAGAAGGTACAATAATCAAGACCCCAATAGGAGAAAAAACTTCATATCCATTAAAAACATCTATTTTAATAACAGAAGGAATTCCAAACATATTAGCAATCTGCTTCGCTTTAGTGGGACTTTCTACTACCATTAAATAACTCTTAAAATCAATTTCCATATTATTATCAAAATCCTTATTATTATTAAAATCCTTACTTCTACTTTCATCTATCTGCTTCTTTAATTCATCTAATATACTTAATTCATTATCATTATTTAATGTATTTTCTTTGATTTCAAAATTATTAAAATAAGCTAATTTTTTAAGTGGTTCTAAAAATACTTCATTATCAAATATAAAACTAACTCCTTTTGTAATTCCATTAGGAGTTATTCTAGAACATCTACCAGAAGCTTGTAAATAAGTCTTTATATCAATAGTATATAAAACCTTATCAATAATAACAAAAGAACCTATAACTAAATCTTTATCTATATTTTTTATATATTCCTTAATCCGTTCTAAAGAAACCATCTTCTTTTTAAAAAATAAATTTGATAAAAATTTCTGTATAGGATAAAGATTTTTATAATTATCTAAATTATTCAAATCAATTTTCCTTTTAGGAATTCCCCAAAATACTACATATCTTATTTTATAAGGCAAATCTAACCCCCTAGTTAGTAAACTATAAGGTGAAGCTACCCCTATCAAATAATTAACATTTTCAATATCTTTCTCTAAATCCTGAATTAAATTATATTCTCCATTATCTTCTATATAATCCTCAGCATTATTAGAATCATTTTTTTCTAAATTCAAATCCGAATCAAAATCATCTAAATCATTAGTAAAATCTTCTTTTAATAAATCTTCTGTTTCTATAAAATCATCTAAATCATTTTCATACATATCCACAAGTTTATCAATGTATTTCGTAGTTTTTGAAGTAATAACCTTAGAATTAGGGATAATTTTTTCTAATTCAAGAGCATTTTCTAAGGAATTAGTAAAAACAATAGCCCCAGGTCCCATTTTTTCCAATATAAACAATAATCTATTAATATCTCCACCCTTTATAAATATATCCTCTATGTTCCTAACAAAATTAATACTACTACCAACATCAAAATTTAATAACTTACTAAATAAAATAGTATTTAATCCTTTTTTTAAAGTAGCAGAAGAAATAATAAGGATATTTTTAGGATAATTATTTAATTTAATTTTTTGCTCATCAGTTAAATTAAAATCCCTATTTTTTACTTCTTTAATAAAATCTTGATCAAAACCTAAAAGCATCAAAATTCTATCAGTATTTTTTGAACTTTTAGAAACACTATCCAAATCATCTACAAAAATCATATTAAAAACATTATTCTTTAATAATTCAAAATTTCTAGCTAAAAAGTTATTTGTAATAACTAAAAATAGGTAATTACCTTCCCCTATTTTGGATATTAGATCATCTTTTATAGACTTCTTTTGATCAGATAAAAAAAATAGAAACCTATTTTCTATTAATTCCTTATTATATTTAATTTTTATGTAATCCTTAATTTTATGTAAATAATTTTGAAAAATATTAAAAGCCTGTTTTACCAATAACTGAGTAGGAAAAATAAGTAAACATTTTTTATCTTTAATAGCTGAAAAATATAAAGCTAAAAATATCCCTAAAACAGTTTTTCCTGTACCTGTAGGAGCTTGAAAAGAAAAAGACATCCCTAAAAATACACGTTTAACATATGTCCTTTGAATAGATTTTAACTTATATCCAAAACAATTTTCAAAAAACTCTTCAAATTCCCTAACCTCTTTATCAATAGCATAAAAATCAACGGGATCCTTTAGTTCCTCATTATACAAAACCTCAATCATAAATTTAAAACCTTATATACCAAAAACTTCTATTAATATTTTAAAGATTAACTAAAAAAATCTTTCTTAAATTTTTCATAACTTTTATTAATAATGCTTAATCTTATGTTTCTAAGCAAGTTTTTATAAAAAAATAGATTATGAATAGTTAATAAAGTCATAGCAGAAATCTCATTGGCATTAAATAAATGGTTTAAATAAGCTACACTATAATTCCTACAAGTATAGCAATCACAATTCTCATCTATAGGTAATTCATATTTTTTTATATTTTTTCCTTTGTAAATAGAAGCGGTTATATCTAAAGTAAAATTATTTTTATAATTATCTTCATATTTTACAAATACAGTTCCAGTTCTGGCATATCTTGTAGGAATTATACAATCAAAAGTATCTATCCCATACTCAATAGCTGCAAATATTTCGTTAATAGTACCTATCCCTAAAAGATGTCGAGGTTTATTATCTGGAAAAGATAACCAACTTAAAATTTCATATAAATCTTCTTTAGATCTTCCTAAGGATCCACCTATAGCATACCCATCAAAATCTAATGTTAAAATTCTTTCTAAACTCCATTTCCTTAAATCATAATAATATCCACCTTGAATAATCCCATATAAAAATCTCTTATATTCTTTATAATTATCTTTATTAGAAATAAAATACTTAAAAGATCTTTCTGTCCAATAAAAAGATCTAAAAGTAGACTCTTTAGTATATTCATAAGAAGCCAATGGAGAAGTACATTCATCTAATGTTAACAATATATCAGCTCCCAATTTTAATTGTATTTCAATAGAACTTTCAGGCGTTAATTTAAAAGTTTTACCATCTAAATGACTTTTAAAAACAATTCCATCCTCATCTATTAAAGCTAATTTTTCTTTATCACTTGATAACTTAGATAATCTATATAAATTAATATCTTTTTTTGAGCTATTAGGGAAAATATTAGCAATTTTACCTACTCTATCTATTAAAGCTTGCCCTAAACTAAAAGCTTGAAATCCTCCACTATCCGTAAAAATAACACCTTTATAATTCATAAATTTATGCAAACCACCTAAATAATATATAATATCTTCTCCTGGTTGTAAATGTAAATGATAAGTATTACAAAAAATAGCTTGAATACCTAAATTTAAAACTCTAACACTATCTAAAGCCTTAATAGAACCCAAAGTAGCAACAGGAACAAAATTAGGAGTTTCTAAAACCCCATTATCTGTTATTATCTTACCTACTCTCATTAACCCATCTTTATATTCTATTTTAAAAAAATTACTCATTTTTTTAAAATTTTATTTATTATATTTTTTATAAAGCTTATGGAAATAAGCAGAATAGTAAGGATTATAATAAACAAATTTTTTAACATTATAAATCTGAGCTAACACAGAATACATTTCAGTTTTAATAACATAAAAATCCTCTTCATTTTTCTTCGTTTTCACAATATAAAAAGCTATATTATAAGCAGCATCAAGTTCATTTAAATATAATAAAGACATAACAGTATAATAAACAGAAATAACATCAAACTTATCACTTTTACTAAATAAATTTATTGCTTGACTAAAATAAAACTGATTAGCTACATTATTAATTTTTAAATAATACTTACCCAAAATATAACTAACAATACCGCCCTTTATATAAATAGTTTTATCATCAACTATAGATAGATCATACAAAACTAAAGGTTTATACAATATTTCAAAAACTCTTTTACAATAAGAAATATAATCATTATTATCTTTAAAAAATAAACATTTATTAAAATCTGGTTCTATATAATAGCTATAAGAATCTAGAATAACACTATAAAAATTAGGTTTTCTTACATCCATAAGATAAGATAGCTCATTTAATGGATAAATACTATCAAAAATATTTTTAAATAATTTTAAAGAGTGTAATTCTTTTCCATTTAATAATTGTTCATAATAATAAGTTTTAGCAATTAACAAATAAATATCAGGATAATTATATTTATCATAAATCAATGCTTTTTTAAGAATAAATCTAGTATTATTAAGTAAGTTCAACATTTGCTGTTTACTCTTGTTTAATTCCAATTTAAAATTTCTATCATTTTTTACAGAATTATATAAATTATATTTAATCTCAAATTCCTGAAGATAACAATAAGCTAAAGAAAGATAAGCATTGATATTATATTTTGAAATTTTTAAAGCCATCTGATTATAAATCTCAGAATTAGCATAATCCCCCTTAGCTCTATAAAACTCTGATAAAGTAATATACTTAGAAGAAGATTTAAACGAAGAATTTATAATTCTATGATAATAAGAAATAGCTTCATCTAAAGTGGAAGAATTATTGGCTAATTTATCTAAATAATAAGCTTTCAATTCTTTATAAGAAAAAACAACAGAAAAAATAAGTCCAACTAAACCTAAAACAAAAAACAAAATCTTAACCAAATTATTCACCTCATAAGAAAAACTACCCTTAAAATTAACTCCATTATTAATAATATAATCAATACTACCCAAATTAATAGCAAAAATAATAAAAAAAGTAATCAAAATAAATGCAAACTTAAAATCAACATCAAAAGCAATATGAATCATAGATTGTATTAAACCTATAGAAATCCCTGAACTTAAAATAATTACATTTAAATTTCTTAAATCTTTAAAATTTTCTTCAATAAGTTTATCATCAGAATTACCATCTTCCTTAGACATATAATCTATTAGCTTATCAATCTTATCCTTTATAATCTTAAAATCTAAATTACTAATAAATTTATTATAATAAAAAGCAACTCTAAAAATAAAAAACCCAAAAATAAAAACTAAACAAACAAATCCTAAAAATCCAACTTCAGATAATATTTTTAAATAATAATTATGAGGGTCTTTAGAATAGAAATAAAAAGCGGATTGATAAAGCGGATAAGTTTTAGAAAAATTATATAACCCACACCCAAAAGGAAAATCTTTAGCAATAGAAAAAGAAGCTAAATAAAAATCAATTCTAGCTAACACAGTATTAGACAACATAGATATAACATTTTTAAAAGATAAAACTAAATTTTTTACAAAATTCCTATCTAATATAAATTGTAAAATCAAAATAAAAATAACAAAACTAATACTAATAGAAATAAAAATAATAGTCCTCTTTTCTAATTTTATATCTTTTAGGTTAACATAAATTTTTCTAAATATTTTAAAAATTCCGAAATAAAGAGGCAAAGCCACTAAGAAAGATAAAATAGCCGCTTTAGATCCAGAAAACAATAAAGCAACTATAGCAAATAAAAAAGCTAAAAAAAATAATACCGCTTTATAATATTCCCTATAAACCAAAGATAAAATAGTTAAAGAAAATGGTATAGGTAGCAAAATTAAAAGGTAACCAGCAAAAGCATTCTTTTGATAAAAAAAAGACATCCAAGGACTACCAAGCGGCATCCCTAAATTCACAAATATTGCTATAAATATTAATAAAATCAATAATATAATCAAAAATAAATTAAAATTATAAAAAAAACCATCCTTATCTTCTATAAAACTAAAAATATTATAGCCAAATACCATAAATAAAAAAATTAAAAACATAATAATAAATTCCCTAATACTATCAAATACTTCAACAGAGAAAAAGAAAGTAGATATAAAGCTCATAAAAAGCAATCCTAAAAAACCTAAGATCTCTATACTAATTCTTAATTTACTACCTAAAAAAACTAAATAAAATAAAACAGGCAAAGTAAATAAAGAAATAATAAAAATATACAAATATTGCTCATAGGAATACAATCCCGCAGCTATAAAAAAATCTTGAAAAAATTTAATCCCAAAAAACTTAAATAAATCTAAAAACCACAAAATATACCCTAAACTTAACAAACTAATTAAACTCCAAATACTACCTTTTAATAATTTATCTTTTAACATAATAAAAATAAACTAATATATTTGTATTCCATTATTTATACATTATTTTTCAATTTTATTTTTTTTATTTTTTCAGTAAAACTTACCCTTTAGATTGCTTAATTATTTTATCAGCTTCCTTTATTAACTCTTTTATCTGAATAACTTCTTCATCCTCATCTTGATCAAAAACATACAAAACGAATCCAACTAAAGAAATAACCATACCAACTAACATTAAAGTTTTTCCTAATTTTTCTTTCATATTTTCACCTCTTATTAAATTACTCCAACTTATATTAACCACTTATATTAACATATAGCATCATAAAACACATTTTTAAAGATAAAAACTTATTTAAAGTTAAAATATCAAACTTTAAGAACAACTAGATCTATGCTTTATCTCTTGAACAACCTCTTCATAAATCTTTTCTTTATTTTCTCTTCTTACATCTCTTTTAGAAGGATAATCAAGATTAACTTTAGAATTATTACCTTCCCAAAGTAAAGCAGCAACTCCATCTAATTGTTCCTTCATTTCTTGACAATATGGACAGGTTCTATAATCATGAGGAGAATCAGAATGTTTAGGTTCAGGATACATAAATATCTTACCTTCATAATTCCTTAAAACTACCCTACTATCAGACATGGAAATAACATAATTAGGCATAACAGGGATTTTGCCTCCACCACCAGGTGCATCCACTACAAAATAAGGATTAGCTAATCCTGAAGTATGACCTCTTAAAAATTCCATTATTTCTATTCCTTTAGAAACTCTAGTTCTAAAATGCTCTAATCCTTCAGTTAAATCACACTGATAAATATAATAAGGTCTACATCTATTTTTTAATAATAACTGAAATAGTTTTTTCATAACAAAAGGACAATCATTAACACCTCTTAGTAAAACAGTTTGATTTCCTAAAACCACCCCCGCATCAGCCAACATATTTAAAGCTTTAGAAGAATATTTAGTTATCTCTTTGGGATGATTAAAATGAGTATTTAAAAAAATAGGATGATATTTTTTTAGGATATTAACCAATTTTTCAGTAATTCTCATAGGATTAGTTACAGGCATCCTAGAACCTAATCTTATAATTTCCACATGTTCAATAGCTCTTAAACCTTGTAAAATTTTTTCAATTTTTTCATCACTTAAAGAAAGAGAATCCCCTCCTGAAACAACAATATCTCTTATTTCTTTATGTTTTTTTATATATTCTAATCCCATTTCTATTTGAGACCAAGGTGTAGGTCTATAGCTTACCATTCTACTTCTTGTGCAATGCCTACAATAAACAGAACATCTATCAGTAACTAAAAATAATACTCTATCAGGATACCTGTGAACCACACCAGGAACAGGCATATCTATATCTTCTGCTAAAGGATCTTCCAAATCAAAAGGAGATTTTTCTAATTCATAAATAATGGGAACCGCTTGTCTCCTTATAGGATCATTAACATCATTAGGATCCATTAATAATGCATAATACGGTGTAATCCCCATTGTAAAAATCTCACCCAATCCTTCTTTAATTGCTCTTTCTTCTTCATCAGTAACATTAATCACTTGCTTAAGTTTTTCTATATTAGTTATTCTATTTTGAGTTTGCCAATGAAAATCTTCAAATTGCTCTTGAGTAACATCTTTCCACATTTCTATTTCTGTCCAATGCCTCATTTTCTTTTTCCCTCCTCTATTTTATTAACTCCTTTATTTGATCATAATTAAACTCAAAATCAATATCTAAATTATAAATAACTTTATTTAAAATTTTATAATTAATTAAGGCTAAATCATGCAAAATTAAATTAGGTTCGAAAAATATACTATTCTCAATAATTTTCAATGCTCTATCATACTCTCCTATTAAAATACTGGTAGCATAAAAATATAATCTACTTTCAGTAAAACCTGGATTTGAACTAACTGAGCCTCTAAAATAATTATAAGCTAAATCAAAGCGCTTAATAACAAAATAATATAATCCCGCTAAAAACCAATAAAATCCATTATTGGGTTCATTATCTATTAGTTTATTTATTTTCTTTATATTATCTTCAAATTGATTACCATCAACTAAAAAATTCTTATATTTAACATAATCCAAAAAATTAATAACAACTTTATTTAAAGGAATAAATCCTAAATTTTTAATAAAATTCTCATAATTTTTATCTCCAAAACTCCATAAAATTACCTTATATAAAATATTTTTAGGATAAATTAAATCACAAACTTTAAAAACATTATACTCATTAAATTCTCTATACTCATTAATTTCAAAATCTTTAGAAAATAAATTTAATATCTTTTCATATAATAAATCAATCTCATTTTTAATAATCTCAAATAAATTTACTCTATAATTTTTTATGGCAATTAATAACTGTAAAACATAATGCAAATACTCTTTATTATTTTCTATAGTTATATCTACAGAAGATATAATTCTTGGTAAAAAATCTAATATAAAATAATTTTCTTTAGAATTAAAAACTAAAGATAAAGCTAAAATCAATAAAATAAAAGAAAATTTTGGAAAAAATTCTCCCTCATAACTCCTAAAAATTTTATCTAAACACCTAATAAAACCCTCATAATCATTTGAATAAAAACTAATAATAAGTCCATCAAACAAGATAATTTTATATAAAACATCTAAATCCGAAACAAATTCTTGAATTGATTCCTTAAAATTAATACTATCTTTTTCAAAATTAGAAGGATCTAGTAAATCAATTATTAAAAAAATATCTTCCTTAGCTTTATCTAAATTATTCAATAAAAAAGCCAAAATAGATCTTAGATAATAAAATTCAAAATCATTTATACTCTCTATTTTATCAAAATAATTTATTGCATTAATAAAATCATTATTAAACAAAAAATCAATTATTTTTATAAAACTATCCGAAAATTTAATAAATTCGAAAATATGATACTCTTTTAAAATCTCTATGTTTTTACTATTATTATTAATATCATAATTATGATTAATAAACTTTTCATAAACAGCATCTATAACCTTAGGGAAAAACCAAAAAAATAATAACGGATTAATAACAAAAACCGGAAAATAATATCTTTCCTTTAAAGGCAAATAAATTTTAAAAACTTTATCAATATTCATAACTTTTCTACAAATCTTACATTTACAATCCTTATTATGTTCAATATCATTGGATATTTCCATTATTTTTTCAGATTCTATTTCTATAAAATTAGATTTTAAATTATCCATAACTTTTAATCCATAGATTAAATTTTCCATAAATGGCCCCCCTTAAATAATATAAACACTACTTTTATCTTCAATATTCATAATATCTTTAACTTTTTCCTCCACAAAATTAGCATCAATTACAATAGTTTTATATTTATATTTATCAATATCAAAAGAGATATCTTCTATGACTTTTTCTACAACAGCATGTAATCTTCTAGCTCCAATGTTTTCAGTATAAGTATTTAATTTTTCAGCAATCTCAGCTATCTTATAAATAGCATCATCTGTAAACTCTAAATTAATTTCATCAGCTTTTAACAACATTACATACTGTCTTACTAAACTACTTTCAGATTTCTTAAGAATATTATAAAAATCTTCTTTAGTTAAATTTTTTAGCTTAACTCTAATAGGAAATCTACCCTGTAATTCAGGAATTAAATCAGTAGGTTTAGATATATGAAAAGCTCCTGCTGCAATAAATAAAATATGATCAGTTTTAACAGGTCCATACTTAGTTAAGACTACACTACCTTCTATAATAGGTAGTAAATCTCTTTGTACACCTTCTCGAGAAACATCAGGACCTCTCCCTGTTTCACCCTTTGATACAATTTTATCTATCTCATCGATAAATATAATTCCTAAATTCTCAGCTCTTAAAATAGCTTCCTTTTTAACCTCATCCAAATCTATTAACTTTTTAGATTCCTCGAGTTTCAAAATTTCAATAGCTTCTTTTATTTTCACTTTTTTCTTTTTTAACTTTTTTGGAGTTAAAGAAGAAAATAATTCATTCATATCTATTCCATATTGATCAAAAGTTTGATTAGTTCCAGGAATAAAATAAGCCTCAATAACAGGTTTAGATTCTACATCTACCTCAACTACCATATTTTCGTCTATCTCGTTCCTTTTAAACTTTTCGATAAATTCCTTCCTTTTGGAATCTATTTCTAACTTTACATCTTCAGGTATATTTGTATTTGAAGAAGATATATTAAACAAATTAAACAAAGGATTATTATTAGAAGAAGAAGGATAAGGATAAATAATTTCACTTAATCTTTTAATAGCTTCTTCATAAGCCTTATCCCCAACTTTTTTTATTTTTTCTTCTTGAACATTCCTAAAAGCAACTTCTACTAAATCTCTAACCATACTTTCTACATCTCTACCAACATAACCAACCTCAGTATATTTAGTAGCTTCAACCTTAACAAAAGGAGCACCTATGATTTTTGCTACTCTCCTTGCTATCTCTGTTTTTCCTACTCCCGTTGGCCCTATCATTAAAATATTCTTAGGTATAATCTCTTCTTGATAATCTTTAGGTACTTTTAATCTTCTATACCTATTCCTTATAGCAATTGCTATACTTCTTTTAGCTTCTTCTTGACCTATTATATATTTATCTAATAATTCCACTATTTTTATAGGCTTTAAATCTAACATAAAACTTTCTAATAAATTTACATCCATATACTAATAAAACTTACCCCCTCTCTAAAATCAATTAATCTTCAAAAATTAAATTAAAAAAACTTTTTCCATCTATTAAATCTTTTAGTTCATTTTTTAAATAAATTTTAAAGTAATCAAAAATTGTTTTAGCTATATCACTAAAAGATTCTCTATAACCTAAATTAACTCCACTTTTAAATTTTTTATTTTTCGAATAAACAATCAAGGGAGTATACTCCCTAGTATGATCAGTAGAATTATCCGTGGGATCATTCCCATGATCAGCAACTATAAACAAAATATCATTATTTCCCATATTATTAAGCAAATTCATAATATTTTGATCAAATTCAATTAAAGCATTAACCATTCCAATATAATCCTGCCTATGCCCATATAAAGTATCAAAATCAACTAAATTACTAAAAACCAATCCATTAAACTCTTCTTTAATTACTTCAATCGTTTTATTTAAAATATTTAAATTACCAGATACCTTATATGATTTAGTTATAGATTTATTAGCAAAAATATCAGCCACTTTACCAACAGCAACAACTTCCAAATTAGATTGATAAAAAATATCTAATAAAGTAGTTTTAGGAGGTAAAACCGAAAAATCTCTCCTTTTATCATTTAATCTATAATAATTACCATTATTTCCTGCAAAAGGTCTAGCAATAACTCTTGAAGTTAAATAAATTCCATTTTTATAATTCTTAAGTAAATCAAAAGCAATTTCACAAATTGAATACAATTCATCTAAATTAATAACATCAATATGGGCAGCAATTTGAAAAACACTATCTGCTGATGTATAAACTATAGGATAACCAGTTTTAACATGTAAATCTCCTAATTCTTTTATTATTTCAGTCCCAGAAGCTACTTTATTACCTATAACCTTTCTATTTATTTTATTTTCAAACTCACCAATTAAATCTTGAGGAAATCCATTAGGGAAAGTAGGGAATCCTTTATCAGAAATAATCCCAGCTAATTCCCAATGCCCAGTTATAGTATCCTTAGCATTAGACTTCTCAGTTAGTACCCCATAAGAAGATATAATATCTATATCAACAAATCCCAATTCCTTAGAACTTATATTTTCTTTAATTTCAATAATTCTGCCTAATCCTAATTTAGACAAATTATAAAAATAATAAATCTCGTTAGTTTCTAAGTATTTTTTTAAAGAATTAACTAAAGTATTGCAAGTTTTAGGATCATTAAATAGATGAGAATCTTGTTGAGCTCCAATGCCTAAACCATCTAAAACCAAAATAATTGCTTTCATATATTCCATTCTAAAATTTATTATTAATTTTTTTTACTTGATCAATAATAGCAGGTAAAATAACTTTGTAATCCTCAACAATACCTATATGAGAATATTTAAAAATAGGCGCATCTTTATCGTTATTAATAGCAACAATTACTTTAGATTTATTCATACCAGCTAAATGTTGAGTAGCTCCAGAAATCCCAACCGCAATATATAAATCAGGACTAACCGTCTTACCTGTTTGACCTATTTGTAAACTTGGATCAATCCAGCCAGCATCAACAGCAGCCCTAGAAGCACCTACTGCACCATTTAATAAAGAAGCTAACTCTTTTAATAACTCAAATCCTTCTTTGGAACCCAATCCTCTCCCACCACTAACTATAACTTTAGCATCTTCTAACTTTATCCCTTTGCTTTCTACTTTATTTATTTTATAAATATTAACATCATTTAATTTATCCTCATATTCTATATCCATTATTTCAATATCAACTTCTTTTTCTAAATTATCTGAAACTAAATTATCTTTAAGATCAAAATAATTTGGTTTATAAGTTAGTAAAACTCGCTTATCCTTTAATATAAAACTACTAATACTCTTAGAACCATATGAAAAATTCTTAAATATTATATTATCATTTATTAATTCAAAATCAATCAAATGAGTAAAAACACCGTAATCAAAATAAGAAGCAATAAAAGGAGCAATTTCAGTATTAATTTCATTATCTTGTAAAGCTACCAAATCTAAATTATCCTTATTTTTTAAAAAATATTCTAACACTTTTATTAAAATATTTAATATATTCTTAGGTATATATCGTTCATTAAAATTTAAAATATTAAAAACATATACCTTATCAACAAGTTTAGTATATTTTAATAACTCATTTTTATATTCGTTAAAATCATTACTTAAATCAATAATTCCAAGGAAATTTTTTTGTAATTTTAATTTGTTTTTTATTTCATTTAGAAAAGCTATATCGTTTAAAAAATTTACCTTACTTTTTTTATTTAATACAAAAGACATCACCTTCATATTTATATTATTAAAAAAAAAATGAAACAATCCTTTAAAAAATAAATCTTAAAAAAGTTATTCTATAGTTTTTTACTAATTATAAAAATGTTAAAACAAAGTGTAAATAAGAAGGAATTATATGTTTTTAATTATAGATACTCTTATTTAACTCCAGTTTGTAGCGTTCAAGAAGACGCTGAGAATATAAAAATATTAGTAAATCCTAATGTACAATTTGAAACTGACTATGGAATTGATAAACTTATTTTTGATTTGATGCTTATCATTATTAGTGGACTTCTTACGTTTACTTTTGAATTACCTTCTGTAGCTTTATGTATTACTTTAGGTTATATTATATTTGTAAAACTTTTACCTCACATATTTCATAAATTTGCAAGTATTACTAAATCGCAATTAAGAATAGAAGTATTATCTATAAATAAACAAAATGGAACAATAAGTTTATTATTGTATGAGGATTTTTCTATCAAAAATACTAATTTAATTGATTTACCTATAGAAGTTGTAAGTAAAATAATTATAGTAAAGGAGTTAAAATTAAAAGAAGTTACTAAACTTGTAGAACGTCCTACTGGCTCTAATATGTCTTCCTCCTGATTCTGAATATGATTATATTGCAAATGAAATATATATTTATTTCTATTTTAAGAATATCATTATTATTTATTTTGCTAGAGATAAAAAGAAAATTTTGGAGAATATAGAGGGTTTAGAATTTAAAAAATTAAAAACGGGAGTAGAAGGTGGTTTTGATGCTAAGCTTTATTACGGTTTAATTTATAATAATGATGACGAAATCTTTACTTTTTTGCCTTTACCTCATAACTTTAATGAATTCCAAAATAAATTAGAACAATATTTTAATCAAATTGAATATAAAGATAAAATCAAAATTAGATATAATTATGAATAAAATTATTATTATATATAAGTTTAGTTACGTTAATAAGTATATTTTGTTTTTACATTTTTTTGGCAAAGATATATTCAAAGTTATAGTATAAAAAGTAGATTTTTCTTGATATCTAAATAAGTAAATAAACAAATACAGAACAAATATTATTCAAACTTCATTATTAGCTACTTTATAGCTATTTAATAGTATCAAACTAATTCAATTTAAAAAAATCAATATTTCATAATTTATTTAATTATCATAATTTATCTATTATTTTCGCAAAAACTAAAATTGAGATCAGATATTCTAATAGCTAATACAACAATACACCTAGGCTTAATCAAAAGCAACATTCAAAATGAAGAACAAAAAAGACTGGAATTACAAAAAAGTTGATTATTCCAAAATGAATAAAAAGTAGTTCTTAGAAATACTAACAAAAACAAAAACTATCAACTGAACAAATATTAATGAAAAAACAATCAGTTCTTTTTCTCCAACTTTATATCAATTTTTTTACCAATAATTATTAATTTTAGCCTTGGCTAATATCTATAGTATTACGTAATTTAGCAAAATCAAAAATAGGGGATAAAGAAGTTAACATCCCCAGGAGCTTTTTTGATTAACATAATAGCTATATTATTAACTTTATTAAATTTCTTTTTTATTAGTATCTAGATTATCAGGCATTTTAAAAAAGCAACTATAGCCATTATCC
>Ga0197143_1001359_pt1 | contig 20830 bp, 20 predicted proteins | sample GBS70_MetaG_FD_148603 | JGI IMG/M metagenome (GOLD analysis project Ga0197143, IMG submission 148603) | Sediment microbial communities from Great Boiling Springs, Gerlach, Nevada, United States - GBS 70_MetaG | ecosystem: Environmental > Aquatic > Thermal springs > Hot (42-90C) > Sediment...
GCCTACGGGAAAAGGGCGGAGGAGGAGCTCGCCCGGCTGGAAGGGGGGGAGGCCCGGCTGGAGGCGCTGGAAAAGGAGCTAAACGCGGCCAGGGAGACCCTCCTCCAGGCCGGGGAGGCCCTGAGCCAGGCCCGGGAGGAGGCGGCCAGAAGGCTCGTGGCGGGCATGGAGGAGGAGCTAAGGGAGCTCGGCTTCCCCAGGCCCCGCTTCCTGGTAGACCTAAAGCCCCTGCCAGAGCCCGGGCCCTTTGGCCTGGAGGAGGTGGGCTTCCGCTTCTCCGCCAACCCCCACCTCCCCCCCGCCCCCCTAAGCGCCATGAGCGGCGGGGAGCTTTCCCGCCTGGCCCTGGCCCTGGCCCTCCTCACCGGGGCCGAGGCCCCCACCGTGGTCTTTGACGAGGTGGACGCAGGGCTCGGCGGGGAGACCGCCTGGAAGGTGGCCGAGCGCCTGGCCCGCCTGGGGGAAAAAAGGCAGGTCCTGGTGGTCACCCACCTGCCCCAGATCGCCGCCAAGGCCCACCGCCACCTGCGGGTGGTCAAGGAGGGAGAAGAGGTGCGCCTAGAGGTCCTGGAGGGCGAGGAACGGGTGCGGGAGCTGGCCCGCCTCCTCTCCGGCCAGTACACGGAAGAGGCCCTCTCCCACGCCCGGATCCTCCTCAATACGCCATGAACCTTCTCCAGGCCCCCTACCCCGTGCTCCTCCTCCGAGAAGAGGAGGTGGTGCGAAACCCCCTGGCCCAGGGTTTCCCCCTGCCCCAGGAGGACACCCTGGCCTGGCAGGGCCGGGTCTACCGGGTGGCCCGGCTGGAGGCAGAGGAGGGGACCTACCTCCTCTTTCTGGAGGTGAGCGACCTGGCCGCCCGGGCCCGGGGCTTCACGGGCCTCCTCCAGGTTTTGCGGGGGCTTTTGCAACACGAGGAGCCCGAGGGGCTCCTCCAGGACCTGATCCGGGAGGCGGTGGCCGCCGTCCCGGGGGCCGAGGCGGGGAGCATCCTCCTGCGAGAAGGGACCCACTTCTACCTGGTGGCCCAGGAGGGGTTCAGCCAGAAGCTCCTGGGGGCCCGCACCTCCTTGGAGGAAGAGCTGGCCTGGTACGGCCTGGGGGTGGACAACTGGGTCAAGGGCCGCCCCAGGGTTCTGAAGGGGGAGGAGGTGCGGCGCCTCTCCTCCTTGAGCACCGTGGAGGCCAGGCCCGCCTTCTTTGCGCACGGCCGCCTCCTGGAGATCCAGGCCACCTTGGGCCTGCCCATCGTCTTGGAGGGGGAGGTGCTGGCGGTGATGAACCTGGACAGCTTCAGGAGCCCCGAGGCCTTCGGCCCCCTCGCCCTGGAGCTGGCCCAGGCCTTCGCCCTCGAGGCCGCCCTCCTCCTCAAGGCCCTAAAGGAGCGCCAGGCCCTGCAGGAGGCCGCCCGCACCGACCCCCTCACCGGGCTCCTGAACCGCAGGGCCCTGGAAGAGGCCTTCCCCCACCTCCTGGAGGAGGCCCGCACCCTGGGGGAGCCCCTCACCCTCATCTACTGGGACCTGAACGGCCTCAAGGCCCTCAACGACCGGGAGGGCCACGCCGCCGGGGACCAGGCCCTAAAGCGCCTGGCCCGGGCCCTCCTCGGCCTTTCCAGGAAGCGGGACCTGGCCTTCCGCTTGGGCGGGGACGAGTTCGTGAGCCTGCACCTGGGCCTAAAGGGCGAGGACGCCCCCGCCCTGATCGCCAGGCTCCGGGAAAGCCTCCCCTACAGCGTGGCCGCCGGGAGCCTGGAGGTGGGGGAGGGAAGCCTGGAGGACCTTCTGGCCGAGGCCGACCGCCGTATGTACCAAAACAAGCGGTCTAAAGGAGACCCTTGACCCCCCCGGCCACGTACTGCACCGCCAGGGCCGCCAGGAGGAGGCCCAGGACCCGGGTCACCACGTTGATCCCCGTGCGCCCCAGGGCCCGGCGCACCCCCTGGGCCAGGCGCAGGAAGAGGTAGGCCAGGGCCAGGACCAAAAAGGCGGTGAGGAGGACGATTCCCACCCCGAAGGGCACCCGGCCCGCCTCCGCTCCCAGGACCAGGACGCTGGCCAGGGCCCCAGGGCCGGCGATTAAGGGGATGGCCAGGGGGAAGACGGAGATGTCCGCCCGCTCCTGGGCCTCCCTGGCCTCCTCCTCCGTCTCCCTTTCGTGGTGGGCGAAGACCATCTCGGTGGCGATGCGGAAGAGGAGAATCCCCCCCGCCACCCGGAGGGCCTCCAGGCTGATGCCCAGGTAGGAGAGGAGCTCCCGCCCGAAGAAGAAAAAGAAGGTGAGGACCACCCCCGCCACCAAGACCGCCTTCCTGGCGATGCGGGCCTGCTCCTGAGGGGAGCGGTCCCCGGCCAGGGCCAGGAAGACGGGCACCAGCCCCACCGGGTCCATGACCACGAAGAGGGTGAGGAAGGACTTTAGGAAAAACTCCACGTCACTTTAGGCGCTTCCCGGCCACCAGAAGCTCCCCGAACTCCTCCTCCAGGGCCCTCGCCCCCTCCTCCGTGCGGGCCACCACCAAAATGGTGTCCTCTCCCGCCAGGGTGCCCACGATCTCGTCCCGCCTAAGGCGGTCCAGGAGGAGGGCGATGCCCGAGGCGTGCCCCTCGGCGGTCTTCACCACCAGGATGTTCCCCCCCCGGTCCACGTCCTTGACGAAGAGGCCGAACTGCCGCTTGAGCTCCTCGTAGACGTCCTCGGGGAGCTCCATGGAGGGCAGGACGTACTTGTGCCGCCCTTTGCCCAAGGCCACCCGGGCCAGGCGGAGTTCGGCGATGTCCCGGCTCACCGTGGCCTGGGTCACGTCAAAGCCCAGCTGGCGGAGCCTCTCCACCAGCTCCTTCTGCGTGCCGATCTCCTCCCGGCGCACGATTTCCTGGATGGCGCGGTGCCGCTCCTCCTTGCTTCGCATATCCACCTCAGAGTTTCCAGAACTCCTTAACCAGGTCCAGTATACGGTGGGCCACCTGGCGCTTTTCCATGCGGGGTAGCTCCAAAACCCGCCCATCCCGGGCGATGAGGACCACCTCGTTCTCGGGGGAGCCGAAGCCCACCCCCTCCCGGTTCACCCAGTTCAGGGCGATGAGGTCCAGGTTCTTGCGGCGAAGCTTCTCCCGGGCCCGCTCCAGGCCTTGGGCGGTCTCCATGGCGAAGCCCACCAGGACCCGCCCCCCCTTCCTCTCCCCCAGCTCCTTGAGGATGTCGGGGTTGGGGACGAGGCGGAGGGTCCTTTCCGCCTCCACCTTGGGCTCCTTGTCCCTTAGGACCTCCGCCGGGCGGTAGTCGGCCACGGCCGCCGCCATGACCACGGCCTCCGCCCAGGGGTAGCGCTCCAGGATGGCCTGGCGCATCTCCAGGGCGCTTTCCACCCGGATGACCTCCACCCCCCAGGGATCCTGAAGGCAGGTGGGGCCAGAAACCAGGACCACCTCCGCCCCCCGGTCCCGGGCGGCCTCGGCCACGGCGTAGCCCATCCGCCCGGAGGAGGGGTTGGAGAGGAAGCGGACCGGGTCCAGGTACTCCCGGGTGGGCCCGGCGGAAACCAGAAGGCGAAGGCCCTCTAGGTCCTTGGGGGTGAGGAAGGCCTCGAGGCGCTCCACGAGCTCCTCGGGCTCCAGCATCCGCCCCCACCCCTCCCCCTCTCCCACCGCCGCCAGGGGGCCGTAAGCGGGGCCGAAGAGGGCGTGGCCCAGGGCCTTCAGCCTTTCGGCGTGGGCCTGGGTCTGGGGAGCGAGCCACATGGCCTCGTTCATGGCCGGGGCCCAGGCCACCCGTTTGGCCCCCGCCAGCAGGGTGGCGGAAAGGAGGTCGTCGGAAAGGCCCAAGGCGGCCTTGGCCATGGCCTCGGCGGTGGCCGGGGCCACCAGGACCACCTCCGCCCAGCGGGCCAGGTCTATGTGCAAAGCCCGGCCGTCGGGGCGGAACCAGGCCTCCTCCGTGGCCACCTCCCCCCCGGCGGCCACCGCCAGGGAGAGGGGGGTGATGAACTCCAGGGCCCTGGGCGTGGCCAGGACCCGCACCTCGTGCCCCCTGGCCCTTAGGAGGCGGAGGAGGTGGGGGGCCTTGATGGCGGCCACCCCGCCGGTCACCGCCACCAGGACCCGGGCCACCTAAGCCCCCTCTTCCACGGGGTAGAGCCTCTCCATCTCCTTCTGGAGCCGGTCCTCGGGCACCAGGTTCTCCCCGAAGACGAGCCGCCCCGTCAAAAGCTCCTTCATGGCCCAGGTGACGGCGTTGGGGTCGTCAAAGAGGCCCTCGAGGGTGCGCATCTTGGGCCTCTCCTCCGGCTCCAAAACGGTGTTCTTGAAGCGGTGGCGAAGAAGCTGCTGGGCGCGTTTGGCCACCACCACCGTGAGCCGGTACTTGGAGTCCACCATGCCGAAGAGCTTGTCAATGCCCGGTTCCGCCATAGTTCCTCCTCAGGACCTCGTCCAGGTCCCTTTCCAAAACCTCGTCCCGCTCTAAAGCCCGCTTCAGGGCCCACTCCATGCGCTCGCGGCGGCGGCGCTCGGCGGTGATGATGGCCAGGAAGTCGGCCACCGCCTCCTCCAGCACGTCGTTCACCACCACGTAGTCAAAGCGGTGGGCGTTCCTTATCTCCCACTCCGCCTGCTTGAGGCGCTTCTCTATCTTCTCGGGCCCGTCGGTGCCCCGGAAGACCAGGCGCTTTTTCAGCTCGGAGAGGGAGGGGGGAAGGAGGAAGATGAGCACCGCCTCGGGCATCTTGTCCTTCACCTGCAAGGCCCCCTGGACCTCAATCTCCAAGAGGACGTCCTCCCCCCGCTCCAGGGCCCGCACCACCGGGGCTTTGGGGGTGCCGTAGAGGTGGCCCACGTACTCGGCGTGCTCCAAAAACCCCTCCGCCTTCAGGAGGGCCTCAAAGGTAGGCCGGTCCACGAAGTAGTAGTCCACCCCGTGCCGCTCCCCCGGGCGGGGCGGGCGGGTGGTCATGGAGATGGAGTAGAAGAGGCGGGTGCGCTCCAGCACCTTGGCCCGCACCGTGCCCTTCCCCACCCCGCTGGCCCCGGTCATCACGAAAAGCCGCCCCCGCATACCCTCCACCCAGGGAGGATACCAGAGGAGGGCCCCTGGGGCAAGGATTTTTGTGAACTGGGCACCTTTTTCCTGTGGTACACTGCCCCCCGTGGCTTGGTACGAGGGCGCCTTCTTTTACCAGATTTTTCCCGACCGCTTCTTCCGGGCGGGCCCCCCGGGCAGACCCGCCCCCACGGGGCCCTTTGAGCCCTGGGAGGCCCCACCCACCCTCCGGGGCTTCAAGGGAGGTACCCTCTTCGGCGTGGCGGAGAAGATCTCCTACCTGGTGGACCTGGGGGTGGAGGCCCTCTACCTGAACCCCGTCTTCGCCTCCACCGCCAACCACCGCTACCACACCACGGACTACTTCCAGGTGGACCCCGTGCTGGGGGGGAACGCCGCCCTAAGACACCTCCTCGAGGTGGCCCACGCCCACGGGATAAGGGTCATCCTGGACGGGGTCTTCAACCACACGGGCCGGGGCTTCTTCGCCTTCCAGCACCTCCTGGAAAACGGCCCGGAAAGCCCCTACCGGGACTGGTACTACGTGAAGGGCTTCCCCCTAAACGCCTACACCCCCCACCCCAACTACGAGGCCTGGTGGGGCAACCCCGAGCTCCCCAAGCTGAAGGTGGAAACCCCGGCGGTGCGGGAGTACCTCCTCGGCGTGGCGGAGCACTGGATCCGCTTCGGCGTGGACGGGTGGCGCCTGGACGTGCCCAACGAGATCGGGGACCCCGAGTTCTGGCGGGCCTTCCGCCGAAGGGTCAAGGGGGCCAACCCGGAGGCCTACATCGTGGGGGAGATCTGGGAGGAGGCGGACTTCTGGCTCCAGGGGGACATGTTTGACGCCACCATGAACTACCCCCTCTCCCGGGCCATCCTGGGCTTCGTGGGGGGGGAGGCCCTGGACCGAGGGCTGGCGGCGAAGACGGGCCTGGGGCATATAGAGCCCCTTCAGGCCCTGGCCTTCAGCCACCGCCTGGAAAGCCTCTTCAGCCGCTACCGCCCGGAGGTGGTGCGGGCCCAGATGAACCTCCTCACCTCCCACGACACCCCCAGGCTCCTCACCCTCCTCAAGGGGGATGCGGACCGGGCGAGGCTGGCCCTTTCCCTCCTCTTCCTCCTCCCAGGGAACCCCACGGTCTACTACGGGGAGGAGGTGGGCCTCGAGGGGGGGCACGACCCGGAGAACCGGGGCGGGATGGTCTGGGAGGAGGGGCGCTGGAAAAAGGAAATCCGGGAGGCCGTGCGGCGCCTGGCCCGGCTCCGCAAGGAGCACCCTGCGCTCCGCACCGCCCCCTACACCCGCATCCACGCCGTGGACGGCCACCTGGCCTTCACCCGGGGGCCCTACCTGGTGGTGGTGAACGCCACCCCCTTCCCCTTCCGCCAGGACTTCCCCCTGCACGGGGCCTTGCCCCGGGGGTCCCAGGCGGTGGACCTCCTCTCCGGGGCGGTGTGCACCCCCATGGGGGGGCGGCTTTGCGGCCCCGAGCTTCCCCCCTTCTCCGTGGCGGTCTGGGTGGAGGTCTAAAGGACCCCTTCAAAGCGGAGGAGCCAGAGCTTCAGCCCCTCCTGCCCGGCGAAGCCTCCCAGCCTTCCGTCCGCGTGGATGACCCGGTGGGCGGGGACCAGGAGGAAGAAGGGCGAGGCGCGCAGGGCCATCCCCACCGCCCGGGCGGGGAGGCCCAGCTCTCGGCCCAGGGCCCCGTAGCTTCGGGTGGTGCCGTAGGGGATGCGGCGGGTGGCCTCGTAAACGGCCACGCGCCAGGGGCGAAGGCCCGAATAGTCCAGAGGAAGGTCCAAAAAGTCCCGCCTCTCGCCTCGGAAGTAGGCCTCCAGGGCCTCCACCACCCGCTCCGTCAAGGGGCCCTCCGCCTCCTTGCCCCGGGGGAAGAGGGCGGGTTCCAGGCGCCGCACCCCCAGGGGGGAGACCTCCAGCCATAAGGGGCCCAAGGGCGTGGGGATCAGCATGGCTCAGCGCTGGACCAGAAGAGGGCCATAACCCTGGGCGAGAAGGAGGTCGGAAAGGAAGGCCCCGGGGAAGTAGTGGCCCAGGATTTCCCGGTAGCCAAAACCCGCCTCCGCCATTCCCTTAGCCCCCCACTGGGAAAGCCCCACCCCGTGCCCCACCCCCTGGCCCACCGCCTCAAAGCCCTGGAAGTCCGCCAGGGCCGAGGGCAGGCCCATGAGGCGAAGAAGCCGCTGGGCCTCAGGACCCCGCACCTCCACCCCCATGAGGCGCACCCGGAAGACCCGGCCCGAAGCGGTCCTCTCCAGCACCTGGGGCGGGTCCTGGCCCTGGGGGACGAGGCCCAAAGCCCTTAGGGCCCTCTCCGCCTGGGCCAGGCTCACCTGCTGGCGCCAGGCGGCTTTGCGGGTGTAGGGGTCGGGCCGGGGGCGCAGGTAAGGGAGGGCCTTCTGGAAGATCTCCTCGCTCCCCGCCGTCATGCCCCCGGAGTCGGCGTGGTAAAGGGCGGAGATCGCCTGGCCCCCAAAGCTCAGCACCTGGCCCCGGGTGGCGGCCACGGCCTCCTGGTAGCGGGGCCTCTCGGCGGAGAGGCCCAGGTAGACCTGGCACCTCTGGTCGGCGCAGAGGTCGTAGGGCGCTTTGGGGTCCAGGCGGTTCACGGCGAAGGTGCGGGCCACCACCGCCTGGGCCTTCAGGGCCTCCATGGGAAACCCCTGGGGCATCTCCCCGGGCAGGACCCCGAGGAGGTAGTCCTCCAGGAGGACCAGGTTCACCACAAGAAGCCTCCCCCCCTGGGAAAGGAGGCGCACCCCGCCCCGGTAGGCGCGGCCCTCCAGGCTGAAGTGGGGCACCAGGAGGTCCAGGTGGGGGTAGGCCCGGCCCTCCACCACCACCCCTTCCTCCCTCCCCAGGGCCCGCACCTCCCCTTCCGGGGTCTTCAGGACCACCGCCTCGCCCCGGGGCACCTCCTTGAGGAGCACCCTGAGGAGGAGGTCCTTCTCCTGGGTCCTGCCCGGGGGAAGGAAGGCCAGGGGAAGGAGGCCCAAAAGGAGGAGGGCAAGGCGCTTCATACCCTGGCCCCATCTTACAGCGGGATCACGGCCCGCCCCTCCAGAGGGGCCTCCTTAAGCCTCGCCAAAGCGTCCCCATGGCGCAGGGCGTACATGGGGAAGGGGTAGACCCGCTCCTGGGGGAGGCCGAAGGGCCTCAGGTGGCGCCTTAGGCGCTCCAAGTGGTGGAGGAGGAGGGCATCCCTGCCGAGCCTCGCCCGCAGGACCTTCTTCAGGAGCCGGTCCCCTTCCCCCTTCAGCCTTACCCGGAAGCGGCGGAAGGGGCGTTCCAGGGTGGGCTCGAGGGCCCCCGCCTTCTCCCTCAGGGCCTCCACCTCCGCCAGGATCCGGTCCAGGGCGCTCTCCAGCTCCCTGTAGCCCTCCATCACCCCCCGGGCCACCTCCAAAAAAGCCTCCTCTCCCCGCTCCACGAAGGCCCAGGGGTCCAGGGCGTAGCGCTCCAGGATGCGCCTTATGGGGGGTTCCAGGACCACCCCCTGCATCCTCAGGAAGAGGGCCGGCATGGGAAGGCCATAGAGGGCGTAGACCCGGGAGAGCTCCGCCACGTAGCGGAGCTCGTTGGGCCCCACCACGAAGCCCGCCGTGGGCAGGACCAGGTCCTGGAACACGGGCCTCAGGCCCGCCGCCGGGGTGAGGCGGGCGGGGTCGGCCTTCAGGATTTCCAGAAGCTCCTTCTTGGTGTAGCGGCGGACCCCGTCGGTGAAGCTCCCCTCCTGGTAGTGGAGGAGGCGGCGGGCGTCGGTCTCCAGGAAGAGGTTGGTGGCCCCGGGCTTCCGCCCCAAGGGGGGCTTACCCCCCAGGGCCCGGATCCGGGCCGCCTCCTGGTTGATGGCCTCGGCGCTGGCCAGGGGGTCCTCTAGCTCCCGCTCCAGGGCCTCCCGGAAAAGGGGGGCGAGCTCCTCCGCCATGGGGTCAAAGGGGATGAGGCCCCGCTCCCCCAGAAAGGCCAGGAGGATGCGGGCGAAGAACTCGGCGAGGGTCTTCCCCTCGAGGGCGTAGGCCACCCGGGCTTCCCCTGCCCAGGGCCCCAGGAAGGCCACCAGGGCCTCCCGGTAAGGGGCCAGGGGAATCCGGCCCGCGGGCAGGGGGGGAAGGGGGAGGGAGAGGGTGCGGACCTCCTCGTCCAGGAGAAGGTGGAGGTGGCGCACCTCCTCCACGTCGTGGTCCTGGGAGGCCACCCAGAAGACCCCCGCCGCCCCCACCCGCCCCGCCAGGCCCAAGGCGGTGTGGGCCTTGTAGAAGGTGAGGGCGGGACCGCCCAAAAGCCCCGCCTGCTGGCCCGTGACCACCGCCCCCACCTTCAGGGCGGTGAGGGCCTCCAGGACCTCTTGAGGAGCGTGAAGGCGCTTCAAGTAGGCGGAAAGGGCTTCCCATAGCCCCGGGTGCCCCTCCCGGCCCAGACGGGCTCTCAGGGCCTCCTCCCCTTGGGGGAGGTTCAGAAGCCGGGCCAAGAGGGTGGCCTCCATGGCTTCAAATCCTAAAGCGCTTCGCCCAGGCGGGCAAGGGCCTTGGGGTCCAGGACCTGAAGCCTGCGGTAGCCCAGGTCCACCACCCCTTGAAGGGCCCACTCCCCCAGGAGCTTGGTCACCGTCTCCCGGGTGGCCCCCACCATGCGGGCCAGGTCCTGGTGGGAAAGCCCCACCTCCTCAGGCCCCAGGGAGAGGAGAAGCCGGGCCAGGCGCTGGGCCACGGAGAGGTGACGGGCCTCCCAAAGCCGCTCCTCCGCCGCCTTGAGACGGGCGTAAAGGGCCCTCAGGAAGAAGCCCTGGGCCTCGGGGAAATCCGCCAGGAAAGCCCCCAGGGCCTCCTTTGGGGCGAAGAGGAGCTCGGCGTAGGTGAGGGCCGTGGCCCCCGAGGCGCGCCTTCCTTCCCCCACCAGGGCCTCCTCGCCGAAGAGCCCCCCAGGCCCCACCACGCCCAGGGTAGCGGGTTCCGACACCCCCGAACGCTCCAGCCAGACCCACCCCTCCCGCACCAGGTAAAGCCCCTCCACCCCGTCCCCCTCGCGGTAGAGGACGCTCCCCCGCCGCACCCTTAGGGGCTGGAAGGCCCGGGCGGCCGCCTGGCGGGCCTTGGGGCCAAGCTCCTGGAACATGCCCTGAGTCTACAAAAAGAGGGGGGCGGGGGAAGGAGGCAGAAGCCCCCGGGCCTCGGCCTCGGCGAAGAGCCTCTCCACCGCCTTCACCCCCTCCTCCCCCACGTCCAGGGAGTAGGCGTTGACGTAGGTGCGCACGTGGGCCCAGATGACCTCCTCGGAAAGCTCCTGGGCGTGGGCCTTGAGGTAGGGCAGGACCTCCTCGGGGTGGGCGTGGGCGTACTCCAGGCTGGCCCGGACCGCCCGGTCCAGGGCCCGGATGAGCGCCTCCCCCAGGTCCCGCCGGGCCAAAATGGCCCCCAGGGGCAGGGGAAGGCCCGTCTCCCCCTCCCACCACTCCCCCAGGTCCAAAAGCTTCGCCAGGCCGTACTGGGGGTAGGTGAAGCGGCTTTCGTGGATGATGAGGCCCGCCTCCACCTCCCCCCGGGCCACCAGGGGCAGGATCTGGTCGTAGCGCACCTCCACGGGTTCAAACCCCTCCCCGTAGAGGGAGAGGAGGAGGAAGGCCGTGGTGTTCCGCCCGGGGATGGCCACCCGCGCCCCCCGGAGGTCCCTCAAGGGGCCCCGGGCCACCAGAAGGGGCCCCACCCCCCGGCCCAGAGCCCCCCCGCCCCTCAAGGCCACGTACCGGTCCCGCACCCGGCCGTAGGCGGCGTAGGAGAGCTTGGTGAGGGGAAGCCTGCCCTCTATAGCCCAGCGGTTCAGGGTCTCCACGTCCTCCAGGACCACCTCCAGCGGGCGAGGGACCTCCACCCGGCCGTGGGCCAGGGCGTAGAAGATGTAGGTGTCGTTGGGGCAAGGGGAGTAGCCCAGCTTCAGCGCCTCCACGCCCCTTACTGTACCCCCTTGAGGGCCTTCTTGAAGATCTCCGGGGCGAAGGTCTTGAGGGCCCTGAGGAAGCCCGTGCTCCCCCGGGCCCGCCCAGAGATCACGTGGACCGGGACCCCCAGGCGCTCGGCCTCGAGGCGCACGGGCTCGGAGAGGTCGTGGCCCACGTAGCTGGAGACGATCATGAGGCCGTGGGCCTTCTCCAGGCGGCCCAGGATGCGCCTAAGGGCCTCCTTCCCCACCCCGGCGGTGTCGGCGTCGTACCAGTCCACCTTGAGGCCCCGGGCCTCCAGGAGGGGGGTGAGGCGGCTTCTTAGCTGGGTGTGCCCCCCCACCACCAGGAGGTGTTCCCCGTGGAAGCGGGGCAGGGCCTCCTCCAGGAGGGCCTCCTTCTCGGGAACCTCGGGGGCCTCCTCTCCCAGGGCCTTGAGGCCCCGGCCCACCTCCTTGAGCTCCTCCAGGTAGAGGGCCAGGCTTTCGTCGTGGGGTCTTAGGAAGAGGAGGTTCTTTAGGATCTCCCGGGCCAGGGCCAGGTCCTTCTCCCGGTAAAGGGCCACCTCCAGGGCCCGCTGCCAGTACTCCGCCGCCTCTTTCCACTCCCCCTTGGCCTCGTGGTGCTCCGCCAGGTCAAAGAGGACCTCCAGGGCCTGGGGGCGCTCCTCGTGCTCGGCGAGGAGGAGCTTTTCCGCCTCCTCCACCCGGCCCGCCCCATAGAGGGCCGCCAGGTACTGGCCCCGCACCGCCTGGGCCTCGTCGCTATCCGGGAAGGCGCGGGAGAGGCGGTAGGCCCAGGCCAAAAGCTCCAAGGGGGGGCTTGGGGTGTGGGCCAGGGCCTGGTAGAGGAGGCTGAAGGCGGCCCAAGGGCCCTCGAGGCGCTCCAGGAGAGAAAGAAGGCCCCTAAGGTCCTCCTCGGCCACCTCCTTGAGCCCCGCATCCCGGGCCCGGGAGAGGAGCTCCCGGGCCAGGACCTCCTCCCCCCCCTCCAGGGCCTCCTGGGCCAGGCGGAAGAGGTAGGGCGCGGGGTAGGCCTTGAGGGCGTGGGCCCGCTTGTGGTCCCCCAGGACCTCCTTGAGGGGGCGTCTTAGGGCCCGCTTCACCTCCGCCAGGTGGTGGAAGGCCAGGCCCGCCACCTCCCCCTCCCCGTGGCGGCTCGCCCTCTCCAAAAGGCGCAGGGCCTCGTAAAGCCGCCCCTCCCGGCGGCGCAGGACGCCCAGGAGGAGAAGGGCTTCGGGGATCTCCTCCCGGGCCAGGGCCTCGGTGAGGTAGGGCTCCACCGCCTTCAGGTCCTCGCCCCGGTGCTCCAGGGGGGAGCGCAGGCGAAGCCCCACCAGGGCCAGGCCCAAGAAGCCCTCGGCCTCGTCCAGGTCGGCGAGCCTGCGGGCGTACCGCTCCGCCCGGGCGAAGAGCCCCTGGAGGAGGGCCGCCTTAAGCCCAAGCCGGAGCATCTCCCGGGTGAGGAGGCTTGGGGAGAGGTCCTCCACGAACTCCGCCCGGCGGCTCACCTCCGCCCACTCCCCCTCCCGGGCGAAGCGGCGCATGCGCTCTTGGATGCGCTCCAGGGCCTCCCGGGCGTAGACCTCGGCCTCGGGAAGCCCGGACTCCACGAACTGCCGGAGGGCGTCGGCGTACCGGCCCTCCGCCAGGTAGACCCTGCCTAAGGCCAGGCGGTACCGCCCGCCCCGGGGGGCCAGGCCCTCGAGGCGGCGCTTGGCCCGCTCAAACTCCCCCAGCTCCACCAGGACCAAGGCCCTCAGGTCCTCGGCCTCCTGGGAAAAGGCCCGCCTCAGGGCCTCCTCCGCCTCGGCGTAGCGAAAGAGGGCGTAAAGGGCCCGCCCCCTGAGGTAGGCGGCCTCCCCTTCCGCCTCCTCGGGGATGCGGGAGAGGACCTCCTTGTAGGCCCCCCTTTCCAGGAGGACCCGGGCCTCCTCCAGGTCCAGCCCCTGGGCCATGACGGGCGCGGGCTCGGCGAAGAGCTCCTCCAGCGCCTCCTCTTCCAGGAAGGCCTCCTCCAAGGCCTCGGGTTTGCGGCCCAGGACCAGGAAGTACTCCCCCTCCCCCACCCTCTCCACCTGCCGAAAGCCCAGGCGCCTAAGCCCCTCCTCCACCCCCTCCAGGCTCTTCCCCAAAAAGGGGCCGTGGCCGTAGACGAGAAGCCCTCCGGGCTTAAGGAGCCGGGCGAAGCGGGGCAAGCGCTCAAAGAAGGCGAAGGCCCGGAAGAAGCCCTCCGGAGAGAGGCGGCTTTCCAGCTCCTGGTCCAAAAATCCCTCGGGAAAGACGGAAAGGAGAAGGAGGGTGTCAAAGGGGCCAAGCTCCGCCTCCTCCGCCCAGCCCAGGTGCCAGGCCACCTCCGGCACCCGCTTCCTGCCCGCTTCCACCGCCTCCTCCACCCCGTCCAGGGCGTGGAAGGAAAGCTCCGGGCGCCTTCGCTTCAGGTAGCCCACCAAAGCCCCGGTGAAGGCCCCCACCTCGAGGACCTCCCCCTCCAGCCTCTCTGGCACCTCCTGGGCGTAGAACTCCAGGAAGGGAAGGTGCATGCCGTAGACCAGGGCCTCCCCCTTGGGGATTTTGAGCACCTCCCGGTAGAAACTTCGCACCGCCTCCTTTCCCCCGCCGGAAAGGTAGGCCCGCCAGGCCCGGAGGAGGGGCTCGCGCTTGGCGGGGCTTCCCACCCTCTTGGCCACCTCGGCCTCAAAGCGCCCCGGGGCCACGGGGCCCAACACGCCAAAGCGTTCCTTCAGATAAGCCTTGAGCTCGTGGGGCATTTGCCGGGAGTTTACCAGAACCCAAGGGGGCGGTAAACCCGCCCCCCCGGAAGCCTTTGCCTAGGCGGGCACTTCCGCCTGGAAGAGGTCCGCGTAGCGGCGCTTGGCCCTGGCGGGAGCCCGGTGCCAGACGTAGGAAGCGAGAAGGGGAAAGGCCAGGGTGGCCTCGGCGAAGACCATCTGGGAAAGAGCGGCGTCCACCTTGCCCCAGCTCTGGGCCTCGGAGAGGGTGGAGCCGGAAAGCCCCCCGTCCCGCTCGTCGGCCACGGTGATCTGGATGGCGTACTTGTGCATCTCCACCTGGTGGCCCAGGACCTCGGCGGCCACCACGATGTCCTGGGCGAAGTTCTTGGGCACCCCGCCCCCCAGCATCACCAGGCCCGTGGTCCCCGCCTTGAGCTTGATCTCGGTGAGCTCCCGGAAGTCGGCCACGGAGTCTATGGTGACGTGGGCCTTGGGGTTTTTCACCTGGTGGTAGACGAGGCCAAAGCCCGCCGAGGAGTCGGAGAAGGCGGGGACAAAGATGGGCACCCCCTCCTCGTAAGCGGCCCGGACGATGCTCCTCTCCCCCAGGCCCCTTTCTACCAGGTAGCGGCCCATGTGCCAGATGAACTCCCGGCTGGAGTAGGGCCTGGGCTCCAGGGCGTCGGCGATCTCGGCGATGGTGTAGTCCGTGTGGCGAAGCTCCTCCTCGTCAATGTAGGTGTCGTAGATGCGGTCAATCCAAAGCCGCCTCAGGGTCTCGTCGTCGGCCCTGGGGTCTCCCTGGTAGTGGCGGTGGCCCAGGGCCTCAAAGAAGTCCTGGTCCACGATGTTGGCCCCCGTGGCCACGATGGCGTCCACCAGGCCCTTCCTGATGAGGTCGTGGATGATGAGGCCCTGCCCGGCGGAAACCAGGCTCCCCGCCAGGGTGAGGATGACGGCGGCCTCGTCCTCCAGCATCCGGAGGTAGATCTCCGCCGCCCGGTGGAGGTTTCTGGCCTGGAAGGCGGTCCTGCCCATGGCCTCGAGGATGGGCCCGGCGTCAAAGGCCTTGATGTCCATGGGGACCACGGGCGTAGAGAGGAGGTCCTTCTTCTGCATGCGTCTCCTTTCTACGCGGGGTGGGCGTAGGGCGGCTCCCCCCCTTTGGCGCCCCCTGCCTCCTTTAGGCAGGACCCCAAGTATACCACCCCCCGGCGATGGGGGGAAAGACCTCCAGGGGGCCTTCCACCTCCTCGTCCAGGCCCACCACCCGGTTTCCCTCCGCCAGGAGCCAGACCTCCTCCAGGGGGATGCCCAGCTTCTCCAGGGCCTCCCTCGGGGTTCTGGCCTCCACCTCCAGGCGCTCCCCAAAGCGCCTCAGGTCCCCGTGAAGAACCACAATCACGCCATAACCTCCAAAAACTCCCGCACCGAGAGGATGCGGAGGCCACGCATCTTCAGCCCTAAAAGATGGCTTCGGTCCCCCGTGACCAAAAAATCCGCTCGGCCCTCGAGAGCCACGGCCAGGATCCAGTCGTCGGGATCCAGGGAAAGACCCGGGGACTTTCGGACCCAAACCTGTTGGGCCGCGAAGCGCAAAAGGTTGACGACCCGCCCCACCTTAGCCTTGGGAAGCTCCGGAAACTTTTCCCGAAGAACCCGCTTCAGCTCGTCCAGTTGCCCGGGTGAGGTGAGCAGGGTGTAGCGACCCTGAAGCCAGAGGTCCAGAACCTGAGCGGCCGCCCCTCGGGTGAGTAAAGCCGCCACCAACACGTTGGTATCCAAGACAACCCTCAATCCTCTAACCGCCGACGCACCTCCTCTTCCCCAAGGCCCTTGGCCATGGCCTCCCGGCGCAGGGCCTCCACTTCTTGCAAAAGGAGCCCTTTAGCCTCCTCCTGCCGGAGAAGGCGCAAAAGCTCCCGCCTCCAGCGGCGCCCCTTAGCCCTCCGGAAGGCTTCCAAAGCCTCGGCCACATCCTCAGGCAGGCTTAGCGTGCGCATGTTTCCAGGCTACCACCCCAAGGGAAACCCTACCCTGAACCTGGATCCACCCCTTTGGAGCCCCAGCGGAGAGCTCAATACCCCTCCCGCACCACGTTGAGGAGGGGCTCGCCGCGGAGGTACCGCTCCACCTGCTCCCGGAGGAAGCGGGCCGCCCGCCGATTGAAGCCCTCGGAAAGCCCCGCCACGTGGGGAGTGAGGAGGAGGCCCGGGGCCCGCCAGAGGGGGTGGTCCTCGGGCAGGGGCTCGGGGTCGGTGACGTCCAAGGCGGCCCGGATGCGCCCCGCCCTCAGGGCCTCGAGGAGGGCCTCCGTGTCCACCAGCCCACCCCGCCCGGCGTTGAGAAGCAGGGCTCCCTCCTTCATGGCCAGGAGGAAGTCCCGGTCCACGATCCGGCGGGTCTCGGGGGTGAGGGGAAGGAGGAGGACCACGGCGTCCGCCCGGGGGAGGAGGTGGGGGAGGTCCTCCCGGGTGTAGACCCCGGGCCTGGGGTGCTTGGCCACGGGCAGGATCCCCACCCCAAAGGGCCTAAGCCTCGCCTCCACCGCCCGCCCGATGGAGCCGTAGCCCAGGAGGAGAACGGTCTTCCCCTCCAGGTCGGCGAGCCTTCTTGGCGCCCAGCGGGCCTCCTCCTGGGCCTTCAGAAAGCCCGGCAGGTCCTTGAGGAGGGCCAGAAGGGCCATAACCACCCACTCGGCCACGGGAGCGTCGTGGATGCCGGAGCCGTCCGCCAGGACCACCCCGGGAGGGATCAAGGGCAGGATCCAGTCCACCCCGGCGGAGAGGGTCTGGACCACCCTGACCTCCACCTCCTCTAGCACCTTCCGCACCACCTCCTCCTGGCCATAGGGGGGGATAAAGAAGTCCGCCGCCTTGGGCCAGGGCTCGTCCAGGAAGCGCACCTCCACCCCCTCGGGCAGGAGGGCGAAGACCTCTCTAAGCCTCGGGGCCAAAATCCTCACGCCGCACCTCCATGTGCACGTCCTCCTTCCCCCTGGGCCCGGGGCCCAGGCCCACCTCCCGGAAGCCCGCCTTAAGGAAGGCCCGCCTCGCCCTCAGGTTGTGGGCGAAGGTGCGGAGCTTCACCCGCTTGAGGCCCAAAGGCCCGAAGGCGTAGGCCAAAAGGGCCCGCACCGCCTCGGTGCCGTAGCCCTGGCCCCAGCGGTCCTTGCGGCCGATCAGGATGCCCAAGGTGGCCTGCTCCCCGGGGAGGATGTCGTAAAGCTCCGCCGTCCCCAGGTACTCCCCCCGCTCGTCCAGGATGGCGAAGGCCAGGCGGTCCTTGCGCCTCATCTCCGCCAGGACGAAGCGCTTGAAGAGCCAAAAGGGGGTGCGCAAGGGGTTAGAGCCGTTCCACTCGGCGATCTCGGGGTCGCGGAAGGTCTCGTAAAGCCCCCTCCACTCCTCCTCGGAAAGCCCGGCGGAGAAGGGCTTCAGCACCACGCGGCCATAGCGGGGCCAGTCCACACCTTAAGGGTAAAGCCCTCGGAGGGCGCGGGCCTCGAGGACCCGGGTGGCCGCCACCACGTAGGCGGCGGTGCGCAGGGAGATCCGCTTCTCCTCCGCCACCTGCCACACCGCCTCAAAAGCGCCCCGGAGAACCCTCTCCAGGCGGGCGTTGATCTCCTCCTCGGTCCAGAAGTAGGAGTTGAAGTCCTGGACCCACTCAAAGTAGCTCACGGTCACGCCCCCGGCGTTAGCGATCACGTCCGGCACCACCAAGACCCCCTTCTCCTGGAGGATGTCGTCGGCGGCGGGGGTGGTGGGGCCGTTTGCCCCCTCGGCGACGATGCGGGCCTGGATGCGCCAGGCGTTGTGCTCGGTGATCTGCTTCTCCAAGGCGGCGGGGATCAGGAACTCCGTGGGGATGGCCCAGAACTCGGTGCTAGGCAGGGGCTCCGCCTTGGGGTAGCCCCGCACCCCCCCCATCTCGGCCACGTAGCGCAGGAGGTCGTAAGGGTCAATCCCCCCCTCGTGGTAAATGGTGCCCGTGTGGTCCTGGACGGCGATGACCCTGGCCCCGTGGTCGTGGAAGATGCGGGCGGCGGCGCTCCCCACGTTGCCGAAGCCCTGGAGGATGACCCGGCTCCCCTCTATGGGCAGGCCGATCTTGGCGGCGGCAGCGGCGGCGGTCACGAAAACCCCCCGCCCCGTGGCGTCCCTCCGGCCCAAAGAACCCCCCAGGGCGATGGGCTTCCCCGTGACCACCCCGGGCACGGTGCGGCCCACGTTCATGGAGAAGGTGTCCATCATCCAGGCCATCTCCCGCTCCCCGGTGTTCACGTCGGGGGCGGGGATGTCCCGGTCAGGCCCCAGCAGAATGCCGATCTCCGAGGTGTAGCGGCGGGTGAGGCGCTCCAGCTCGTGGACGGAAAGCTTTTTGGGGTCCACCCGGATGCCGCCCTTGCCCCCGCCGTAAGGCAGGCCCACGGCGGCGTTTTTTATGGTCATCCAGGCGGCCAGGGCCATGACCTCGGAGAGGGTCACCTCAGGGTGGTAGCGCACCCCGCCCTTGGCCGGGCCCCGGGCGGTGTTGTGGTGCACCCGGTAGCCCTCAAAGTAGGCCACGGTGCCATCGTCCAGGTGGATGGGCACGTCCACGATCAGGACGCGCTTGGGCCTTTTGAGGCTCTCCGCCAAGGGCGCGAGCCGTCCCAGGTAGGGGATGACCCGGTCCACCTGCTCCGTGAAGATCTCCCAGGGTCCTGCGTCCTTGCCGAGGTAGGAAAGGGGTTCGCTCTTCATACGCGCTCCTTAGGGGTACACGCCGCGAAGCCTCGTGGCCTCGTTGAGCCTCTCCAGGGCCAGGGCCAGGGCCCCGGTGCGGAGGTCGCCCCCAAGGGCCTCCGCCCGGGCGCACACCTCGGCCACCGCCTTGGCCACGCTCTTGGCGAAGCTCTGCCGCACCTCCTCCTCGCTCCAGAAGAACATGTTGAGGTCCTGGACCCACTCCAAATAGTCCGCCAGAAGCCCCCCGCCCCCAGTGAGGAGGTCGGGGACCACGAGAACGCCTTTGCCCAGGAGGTAGGCCTCCGCCTCCGGGGTAAGGCCGAAGTTGGCGGCCTCGAGGACCGCCCTGGCCTTCACCTCCTTGGCCCCTTCTTCGTCCAGGCCCCCCTCGAGGGCCGCCAGGACCAGGTAGTCCACGGGCAGGGCGAAGAGCTCCTTGGAGGCAAGGTCATAGCGGGGAAGCTCCCCCGTGGCCTCGTAGTGGCGGAGCACCGCCTCCACGGGAAGGCCCTCCTCCTGGTACATAGCCCCCCGGGAGGTGGAAACCGCCACCACCTTGAGCCCCAAAGCGGCGGCGTGCAGGGCGAAGGTCCCCCCAACCTGGCCGAAGCCCTGCACCGCCACCCGGGCCCCCTCCAAGGGAAGCCCCCGTCTCTTGGCCAGCTCCAGGAGGACCCGGGCCACGCCATACCCGGCGGCGTCGTCCCGGCCCTCCGTGCCCCCCAGGGCGTGGGGCTTCCCCGTGACCACCCCGGGCACCGTGGAGCCCACGGTCATGGAGTAGGTGTCCATGATCCAGGCCATGACCTGCTGGTCCGTGCCCACGTCCGGGCCCAGGATGTCTATGTCGGGGCCGATGAGGTTCACGAGCTCCGCGGTGTAGCGGCGCACCAGGCGCTCCAGCTCCCGTTTGGAAAGAGCCTTGGGGTCCACGGCCACCCCGCCCGCCGCGCCGCCAAAGGGCAGGTCGTAGACGGCCGCCTTCAGGGTCATCCAGGCGGCCAGGCCCGCCGTCTGCCCCAAGGTGACCGCGGGGTGGAGGCGCACCCCCCCTTTGGCGGGCCCCCGGGCGATGTCGTGGACCACCCGGTAGCCCTGGAAGACCCGCACCTTGCCGTCGTCCATGACCACGGGCAGGGACACGGTGACCAGCCTCTTGGGGTGGGCCAGGAACTCCACCGTTATAGGGTGGATCCGCCCTGTCTCCAGGGCCTTTTCCAACCGATTCAAAAAGGCCTCCCAAAGGCCCGGGTCCTCCGGAGGGCGGTATGCGGGGATGGCCATGCTCTCACCGAGGGGATTATACCCCTAGGCGGCCGCCTAGGGTTTTCCCACACAGAAAGCCTTCTCCTAATCCCAGATACCTCCTCTTGGGGGCCCCCGCCGCGGCAAGAGCCGCGGCGGGGTACTTAGGCGAGCCTCTTCCCCTCCGCCAGGGCCAGCGCCCTCAGGGCCTCCTTGTAGGGAGAGTCGGGGAGGGGGTCTAAGGCCTCCGCCGCCTGGAGGGCCCTCTTTCGGATTTGGGCCTCCACCTCCTCCGCCACCCCGCTTTCCCGGGCCAGGGCCCTGAGCCGCTCCAGGTCCCCCGCCCCCTGGCCCCTCCGCTTCAGGATGGCCCGCACCTCGGGAAAGCGCTCCATGAGGAGGAGGGTGAGGAGGGTGGCCTTCCCCTCCCGAACATCCCCCCCCACGGGCTTGCCCAGGGCTTCGGGGCTACCCATGAGGTCCAGGTAGTCGTCCCGCATCTGGAAGGCCTGGCCGTAGAGGAGGCCAAAGCGCCTGAGGGCCTCCCGCCAGGGGCCCTCCACCCCTTTGAGGAGGGCGGGGCCCTCCGTGGCCAGGGCCATGAGGGCCGCGGTCTTGGCGGTGATGATCCTCTCATAGTTCTCCAGGGAGTAGTCCTCCAGGGCCGCCACCTGGAACTGCAGGACCTCCCCCTCCGCCAGGACCCGGGCCGTCTCGGCGAAGGCCTCCACCAGCTCCAGGCTTCCCGTCTTGGCGATCACGTGGAGGAGGCGGGAGAGGAGGAAGTCCCCGGAGAGCACGCTCACGGCGTTGCCGTAGCGGCGGTAGGCGGCCTCCCTCCCCCGCCTAAGCTCCGCCTCGTCAATGAGGTCGTCGTGGAGGAGGGTGGCGGAGTGGAGGAGCTCCACCGCCAGGGCCAGCTCCAGCTCAAAAGGGGCTCCCCCCAGGGCCCCCGAGGCCAGGAAGACGAGCCTGGGCCGGATCCTCTTCCCCCCGGCGGCCACCAGGTCCTGGTGGATGAGCTGGACAAAGAGCACCTCGGAGCGCACCAGCTCCGAGAGGGCCTCTTCAAAGGCGGCGAGCTTGGCCTCGAGGGGTAGGGGCTTGACCACCCCTTGAGTATA
>Ga0197143_1001362_pt1 | contig 20774 bp, 16 predicted proteins | sample GBS70_MetaG_FD_148603 | JGI IMG/M metagenome (GOLD analysis project Ga0197143, IMG submission 148603) | Sediment microbial communities from Great Boiling Springs, Gerlach, Nevada, United States - GBS 70_MetaG | ecosystem: Environmental > Aquatic > Thermal springs > Hot (42-90C) > Sediment...
AAATATAATTAAGTAGATTTATAATCCATTTGCCAATATAATGGGCAATTGAATAAATAAAGGCAAAAATCTGTGTCAAAACATCCATCCCCTCTTTTTTACTTTTTTCTATTTGATTTATAAAAATATGAAACATTTCACCTCCTCCTTTTAAACCCTAAATTATTATATATTATAATGAAATTAAATATCAAAATAAAATCAATTTTTATAATAAATTTTGAAATGAAGATATTGAAAATTAAAAATAAAAAACTTTATAATATGGCTGAAATTATGAAGATAAAAATATGTCCTCAATGTGGAACAAGATACTCTAAAAAAGAGGACCAATTTAAAACAGTTTGTTCCCTAAAACATTGTCCTTATTGTGGGAGTATAAGAACAAACTTTAATGATAATGGAATTGGTGGCGGGATGTTAGTTATTTTTCTTACTATTTTTGTGTGTGTTTTTACAGTCATTATAGGTCAAAACTTACCAATAATTCCGGGAATAATTATATTGTTAATTGAACTTTTATTAGGGACACTTCTTTCTATATATATTTTCTCACTTCGCAAATGTTTTAATTGCAATAGTAATTTTTCTTCCTTTCAGTATAAAAGGCATATACCATTAAAAGAGATTGAAGAAGATGAAGAGAGTTGGGAAGAGATCTGATGATTTTTAAAAATAAAAACATTTTTTTGGGAATTACAGGAATAATTATTTCAATTATAGGTATTGTTTTTTTAATTTATGCTTTAATTTTTATTTTAAAGAATCCTATTTTGAGAATAATTGCAGGATTAGCAGCAATTATTTATGTTCTTTGGTGGAATAGAAAATTCTGGAAGGGAGAACTTCCCTTAAATTTTTATTTAAATCAAAATTATGAAGGAGATAAAAAATGAATGGAACATGGTGTCCATATTGTATGGACTTTATTTTTGGCCCTTCAGAACATCCTGAATTCGGACAAATTTATAAATGTTCAACATGTGGAGCAATAGGAAAAGAATGTAGTAAGTGTGGAACAATTTATTTTGCAAAAAAAGAGGAAGTAGATGAAATAAAAGGGCGCAAATATTCTTGTCCTAAATGTGGTAACCCCATTATGCTTGGAAAAAATAAAAAAACATCTGGAAGTGGTTTAAAGGAATTTGGAAGAGATCTTACAGAGGAAGTAAAAAAAGAAGAAATTGTTGTATTTGGAAGGGATGAAGAGATAAATAAGATCATTGAAATTTTAGTAAGGGAAGAAAAAAATAATCCACTTTTAGTAGGTGAAGCAGGGGTTGGAAAAACCACAATTGTTAAAGGATTATCTAAAAGAATTGTTGAAAAGAAAGTTCCACCTAAATTATTTAATAAAAGAGTTATTGAAATAAGAGTTTCAGACCTTGTTTCAGGAACAAGGTATAGAGGGGATTTTGAAGAAAGAGTAAAAAATATTCTTGATGAAATAAAAAAGCATCCTGAGATTATAGTTTTTATTGATGAAATTCATACAATAGTAGGTGCTGGCGCTGGTTCAAGTGAATCACTTGATTTTTCAAATATTTTAAAACCGGCTCTTGTATCAGGTGAATTTTGTTGTATAGGAGCAACAACTTTTGATGAATACCAACTTTATATAGCAAAGGATAAAGCACTTTCAAGAAGATTTAACCCAGTTTTTGTAAAGGAACTTTCTCCTGACGCTACTATAGAATTATTAAAGCATATAAAGACCAAATTTGAAAAAGCACATAATGTTTCAGTAAGTAATGAAGCAATTAAACTAATAGTTGAACTTTCAGAAAAATATCTTATAAATAGGAGGTTTCCTGACAAAGCAATAGATGTGCTTGATATAAGTTGTGCGAAAGCATCTATGAGGAGAAAATCCAATATTGATGTTCAAATAATTCAACAAACAGTAGGTGAGTTAGCCAATGTTCCAGTTCAAATTCTTGAAAGCGAAAGGGAAAAATTTTCTAAGTGTGAAGAATTTTTTAAACCTTATATTTTTGGACAGGATGAAGCAATTAAAGAGGTTTCATCAGTTTTAAGGGAAATTGGGGCAGGGTTAAAAGACCCTAATAAGCCTGTTACATTTCTTTTCCTTGGACCAACAGGTGTGGGCAAAACAGAGATGGCAAAGCTTATTGCTTCTTTTCTTTTTGGTTCTAAAGACAAAATGATAAGAATAGATATGTCAGAATATAGAGAAGAGCATTCCGTTTCAAATCTTAAAGGGGCGCCACCTGGATATATAGGATATGAGAGAGAAGGACAATTAAGTGGTCAATTGAAAAAATCCCCTTTTTCAGTTGTTTTATTGGATGAATTTGAAAAAGCCCATCCTGCAATTTTTAATTTTTTTCTTTCTGTTTTTGATGATGGTCATTTTATAGATAGCAAAGGGGAAAGGGTTGATGCAAGGCACGCAGTATTTATTATGACTTCTAATTTAAAAAAAGAGGAATTAGAGCTTTATTTTAGACCTGAATTTTTAAATAGAATTGATAAGATAATAGTTTTCAAACCACTGGAACTTGAAAGTATAAGGAAAATTGTAGATAAGTTAACTGAAGAATTCAATAGAGAAAGGCTTAAGACAAAAAAAATTAAGATTACCCTTGATGAATCAGTAAAAGAGATATTGTGCACTAAGGGGTTTAATCCTGAAATGGGCGCAAGAGAGTTGAAAAGGACCTTTGAGAGGTTAATAGTTGAACCTTTAAGTTACAAGATACTAAATAATGAGATTTTACCAGGTTCACTTGTTAAAGTAAGTGCTATAAATGGTGAAATAAAATTTGAAATAGAGAAACAAAATGAAGTCATTTTAGAAGTAAAAGAAAAAGAAGAAAAATTGGAAAAAGAAATTGATAAATTAGAAAAAGAGAAAAAAGAAATACTACAACCTTTTGAAATAAAGGAACATATTATAGAACTTCTTAAATCCTATAAGGAAGATTTAAAAGAAAAAGGTATAAATTTAAAGATTGATAAAAAAATAATAGATTATTTAGTAGAAAGAATACCTTTTTCACCAACAATTTCTGAGGTTGAAAACCTTGTTGATAATCATATTAAAAATTACCTTGAAAAACGGATAAAGGAAGGGAAAGTTAAAAAAGGAGATGAAATAAAAGTGATTATAAAAAATAACAATATTGTTTTTGAAAAGAAAGTTAAAAGTCGTTAGGAAAAAAATAAAGTTTATTATTAATCTCTTACTACTTCTCCACCTGTAATTCGCACACCATATTCATGCTCCCATAATCCCTCACATTCTCTATCAACTATAAATTCTTTTGTTTCAAAAGGCATTAAAGGACCGACACTTCCTTTAATTTTAACTATCCTGTCATTTACATCATAAAATTGATATTCAATCCTACGAAATGCATATTTTGTAGGGTTTGATAAGGTAATGGATTTTAATCTAATTCCACCCAACAAAGGAACAGGTTTATAATCAAAATCTACTATGACAATCTGCTCATAAAGAGTATTAAGTTTTATTTCTTTATTTATATGAAGTATAAGAAAAATGATTATACAAACCAAACCGATTCCCCCTAAAATTCCTACTATAATATAAAGAATGTGAGCAGGAGAAAAATATAACTTATTTTTTTGAGATATCTCTTTCATTTTTCCCTCCTTTTAATTTAATAATTAAACTTAATCTTGTTCATCTAAACGGGTAACAAAGATTGCCTCAAAATATATCTCTTTAATAGGTTGAATAATTACTTTGTGGGAAGGACATGCATGCAGAATAAGGGGAACTTCATTTTCGTCAAAACCTGTAAAAATTCCCATATGCCATACCCAGTATTTTATGTTATCTATTTCCATGAAATGTTTTACATTACCAATTTGATAAGATACAAGAAAATAAACTATGTCTCCTTTTTTAAATTTTGAATAATCAATATTATTTTTTAAAACACCGTTTAATCCTGAAACAGGTTTACCAAGCATTTCTTTTTCTACCAATTCTCGTGGATTAGTGCTTAATCTCTTCCAACTTTTACCTGTTACTTTACTATAAGGTAAAAATATAACTCCCATACAATCAATTCCCCTTTTACTTCTACCTCCAAAAACAAATGGAACATCAATATAATTTTTTGCTTCTTCAATAAGTTTTTCTCCTAACGTTTCAGCATAAATAATAGAAGAAATAATTAAAATTAAAGATATTTTCATTTTAAAAATTATATAGAAATTTTCATAATTTAGTCAATTTTCAATATAGATAAAAATGCAGCATGTATTTTTTAAAAAAATTAGAAAAAGTTTATAATTAAAATATGAAGAGAACCACTATTCTTTTTACGGGCTTACCTTTTATATTCAACGAAACTCTTCGTAAAGAAGCAGGTATAAAAGATGGGGAAATTCAATTGGAAAAAGTCGTATGTAAAGGGATAAGGTATTATGATGTTTTACCTGAATGGTGTGCTCTTTCCTCCTGTTATTTTGAAACCCTTCTTAGTGGTCTTTTTTTTCGGTTTTAAAAGAAAATTTGATTAAAAAGGAAATATGGGGTTGGGTTATTAAAGAATATAATTTATCAGATTTTAAAATAGAAAGTAGAATTAAAAAATTTCTTGAAAAACACATGTTAGAGATTGAAAAATTATATCATTCAGAAAAAGAAAAATTGTGGATTAAATCTGTAAAATCTAAGGGTATAGTTGAAAAAATACAAGAATATCTTTCTATTTTTTTAGGTTTATTCCAAAACACGCCTTTCTCATCTATAAATAGAGTAATCATTACTCCTGCTTTTTTAAACCACCCAGCAATATATAGGAGTTCCCTTTTAAATTTGGAAGAAATAAAAAGTTTAAAAAGGTTCATTTTAAGTTCTTACAATTACATTGATATTAAAAATATCTGTCCCGCTCTTTATACTGAAGTTTCAAAAGTAGTAATACTTCCATTACATGAATCTGGTTCCTCAGCAAGTAATGAACTCATTTTTTCTTTTTTTATTGCTCATGAATTTGCCCATGCAATAACATTATGGCTTTATGGTTCAACCACTCGCTGGGCTCCTGAAGGGATAGAGATGACAGAAGGGAGTTTCAGTCATGCAGAAATTGAAATCATTACAAATATAATTGCGATAAGGGTATTGAGTAAAAGTATAAGTATTCCAAAAGAAATTGTTCATTATATTGATAGTCTTGATTGGAAAAGTATTTCTGAAATAATGGGTAAAATTATGAGAGTAGAAGGAAGAGATTTTCTGCGGCAAAATCAAGTGAAATCCCTTAAAAACCTTTCAATAAAAAGATTAAGAGGCATTTTAGAGAAGCATCTTGGTTATAAAAAGCAAGTTAAGGGATTAACAAGGGAACAACTAATAAATATAATTTCTAAAAGACTCTCAACAAAATGGATGACGGAAAAGGAAGGTAAATGTGCAGAATTAAAAATTAAGTTAAAAGAAACTATGCGGCTGAAAGAAACAGCCAAAGTTATTCACAAATTTATATTGTTTATCTCTGATTTAGATGAGGAAAGACATTTCCGTGAATACTTACCTATTGATGAATGATTTTATAAGTTGAATAGTTTATTAATTGGATAATATAATGAAATGAGAGTTTCTATAGAATGGAAAAAATTTAAATTTCTTCCCTTTTTTCCTCTTCCCTTGTGTCTATTAAAAGTAAATGGAAAAACAGAGAATCTTCACAACTTCTGTTTCCTTAGAACCCATTTTTCCTTCTACCTTTAATATTTGAATCTATAAATTTTTTGAGAGTATAATTTAAGAGCAATTTAATAAGAGTTTAAACAGGAGGTTATAATGTGTGAAAAGTGGACCCCTTTTATTCAGAGGAGGAATTCAGAAAAAGATTGGAGAAATTAAAGAAAAAAGCGAAAGAAGGAGGATGGAGTGCTTATTATCTTAAAGGTAAAGGATACTGGAACTGGATATATCCTGAACTGGATAAGGAATTACTTACTTATGAACAGAAGAAAATAGTTGCTCGTGAAATTTTTACCTTACTGGATGAAATTTGCGAAAAAGGAAGAACAAGAATCAAATAGATGATTTGAAAAAGAAATTGAAAGGATATTGATGCAAAAAAGAAATGAGATAGAACATGATTAAGCTCATTTTTATTTCTCCGGAATTTCTTCACTCTTTAATATTCTTTATCAAACTTCTTCATTTTATAATTTACAGGGATTTAATTTTGATCTATCCATTAACATTTTTATGGACATTTTTATGATCTAATGCGAATACTTGATTTTTTTAAATTTTTTAAGTTATAATTAAAATATGAAAATAATAAATATTTTAATAAAAGTGGGATTTTTAATTTTAAGTTTAGGCCAATTATATGCTCAGATTGGGTATGACCGTATTTTTGTTATTGATGTATCCGAGTCAATGCTTAAAAACAGACTTCACCAAAAAGTGCAAAATGAGGTTATAAATTATATAAGGAATTGTAAAGCAGGAGATAGAATTATTATAATAAAATTTGGTGATGAAGTGAGGTTTTTAGAAGATAGATTGCTACAGGAACATACTATAAATAGCGATTTGGGTTCTTTAATTAATACAATAAAAAGATTAAATTTCACAGATGACTATACTTGGATGTCCAAGGCTTTTGATATAATTGGTTCTTATTTAAACGACTTGCAAAAAGCTTATCCAGACCGGCCAAAACGAGTTTATATTTTTACAGATGGGCTTAATGATCCCCCACCAGATCAAAGGGACTTATTTACTTTTGAAGAAGTTTTAAGAAATCGTTCTTTAAATTATAGAAAAGAAGGGACATATGTTTATGTAATTCTTTTAGGGGTTAAACCTGATAAGGAGTTTAGAACTTTTTGTGATTCTATAGGGGTAGAAATTGTAACAAGAGAAAGGGAAGAGCCAATTTTGTATCAAGAGATCACCTTTATTCCCACATCTATTGAAAAAGCCTTTAAATTTTCAAATAGAATTCAATTTGATTTTGAAATTGAAATTACTAACATTAAAAATATAAATAAAGAAATTCTCTATTTTCGTCCCTTTAATATTCCTTCAGGGATTGAAGTAAATTTAAATCCTGATTCTATTATATGTTCTCAAGTAGGTGAAAAATTTACTTTTAATCTTACTATAAATAATATTCAAATCCCAGCAGATTATGAAATAATATTTAAACCTATGCCTAAGAATAAAAATGTAGTAATTGACCCACAGAGATTTTCATTAAATATAAAAATTTCACCTGCCATTATTCGTATTCATCCTTCAAATATTCCTTTGAAATTAGACATAAACAAAAATAAAATAAAATTTAATATGAGGTTTGAAAATTCTGCACATGATAAAGAGGTTCTCTTAAAATTTTCTGTTTTATCCGTAGAACATGATAAAAAATTAATCCTTGAACCTCAAGAAATTTTAATTCCTTCAGGAAAGAGCATTAAAGAATTTACACTAAATTATAAGGGCTTTAATATAGGAAAATTTAGTTATAATTTAAAAGTTGAAACCTCAGAACCTTATATAAGAATTGACCCTGAAAAAATTCTTTTGAAAATTACTGTGTATAAACCAATTTCATTATGGATTTGGATAATCCCTATTTTTTTCCTATTTTCCATTTTTTTAGGAATATTGGGAATAGTGAGAATAAATAAAGCATTTGAAAAATGGGAAATAAGAATTCTTAATTCTTCTGTTCCTTTAAATAAGGTAAAACCTTTTCTTTCAACATCTATTAAAATTGGAGGGGAAAAAGGAATTATTAAAACAACATCACAAGAAATATTGGAAATTTTTGCAAAATTTGATACAATATTTAATGGAAATTTATATTTTAGACCAAAAATAGAATTGTCAGAAGAATTTAAAAGTAACATTGTATATGAATTAAAAGATATATCATTCAATTTAGAAGACGAAATTATAAATATAAGAAGAAGACTTATTTAAAATAAAAAGGAGGAAGCAAAATGATGGCAAGACAAACATCGCAAGTTGGGGGAGTAAACTTTATTGAAATTATAATAGGGCTTGGAGGCGCAGGTTCTTATATTGCCTTCAACCTTTATAATAAAATTCCCAAAACTCTTCCGGTCGGAATAATCATATACGACGAAGATTTGCAAGCAAAACCTCCTGAATTTCCAGAGGATCAATATTGTTGTGTAGTAAAGGAAAGAGTGGATGCACAAAAATTTTGTGAGGAATGTTATGATACAACATTGAACCCAAAGCTTGCATCAGAATTTAGTCGATATTGGCCGGGTATAATAAGAGGTTTAAAAAATAAATGCCAGAAACTTGGTCATTTTGAAGGTGCTGGGCTTGGCCAATCAAGGCCAAAAGGTTTTCTTGGTTTTTTATATCATATTATTAATTTTCCAAATGATAATATTATTAACAAAGTAGAAAGATTAATCACAATGCTCTCAGAAACTCATAGAATAGATGTAACTAAGGTAGTTAATATACGAATTATATGTTCTTTTGCTGGTGGAACAGGGAGTAGTGCTTTCTTGGATTTAGCATATTTATTAAGAAAGAAATTTCCCGATTATAAAATTTATGGGTACTTTATTTTGGCTGAGGCAGCAATGCATAAGAGGGAAAGACCAGTAACAAACCTTGATAAACGTAGAACTTGTGCCAATACATATGCAGCTTTTTGGGAACTAAAATACTGGATGAAAGGAGACAAAATATTTAGAAAACGGTATAAGAATGATGACGAATATTATGTTGAAATAAAAAGAGAACCATTTGATGTTGTTTATCTTTTTGATTTACAAAATACTGCAGGAAAAAATTTACCTTCATATAAGGATTATCAGAATTTAATAGTGGATTGTATTTATGATAAAATTGCAAGAAAAGAGGCTGCACAAAGTATAAGAACATGGTTAGGTAATAACGAGACCCCACCGGAAATTCCACATTTTCATAGCATGGGAAGAGCAATTCTCCTTTACCCAAGAAAAGATATTTTAAGACTTCTTGGTCTATATTTTTTAAGAGATTATATAGAACAAAAAGTAGTTCAGGAAGATGATAATGAAATCAGAAAAGGAATAGAAAGTGATATAAGGTCATTAGAATTAGAAAGTGATAAGGTAAAACTTTCTATAAAAGGATATAAAATAAAGAATAAGGGATTTCCAACCACCATAGGCACTTTAGATGTATTGATTGCTTCTATAGATAAAAAAAATTATGAGAATGTGATTAAGCAAATTAAAAATACTTTGGATGAAGATAAAGGAAGAGTAGATGGATTTCTTAAAGATGCAATTCAATCTTATATTGATAATAAGAAAAAAGAATTTGTGGATAAAATAAAAAAATATATGGAAGAGAAAGGAATTTCTTATGTCCATGGTTACATACATAATCTTTTACCCGAAATAGAAGGTCGTATCAAAGATGTGGAAAACCTGTTGTCTAAGCAAGATAGCACAACGCAAAAGAGTTTAACTGATTTAGAAAATGCTCTAATTTATATTTCCGCAAAGCAAGGTGGAGGTAAAAAAGAGAAGGAAGACTTAAAGAGGAAATGTGAAAGTTACTTGGGGAATTATTGTGAATTAAAACTTTTAGAAAAGACGCTGGAATTCTATAAAGAATTTAGTGAATTTTTAAAAAAATTAATGGAAGGGGTGAATGTATTACATGATCCCTTAAAAAAGGAAATACTTAATGAAGTAAGAGAAGAATGTATAGGATATGAAATGGAAATAAAAACTTTTTATGAAGAAGCGGCTTCCATAGTAAAGGTAATGCCAATAAAGGAAAATTTGGAAAGATATAAAGAAATTTATAATAACCTTACAAATAACAGCAAAAATATAGAAAATGATGAAACTTTACCAGCAATAAACGATTTTAAAAAAATTATTTATGAACTTTTTGAAGAAGTGCTTAAATTAATTGAAGGAGGTAAAAGTATAGGTTCGGATGAAAAGAAAGAATTTTCAAAAATATTAAAAGAGAAAATTAAAGGTGTTTTTGAAAAAATTTTTGAAAATAAAATTTATCCTACAATATATGATGCATTATATGAAGAAGCAAGAAAAAAGAGAAAGAATTATGAAGAATATTTAAATGATATTTTTGAGAGAGTTGGTGAAGGAGCTGCTCCACCATTTTTACGCACATCTATTCAAACTGGGGTTGGTATAGCTTCTCAAAATCAATATTTTACTATTGGAAATAAAGATTTATTGGAAGAAAGATTAACAACAATAATTGTAGAAAGTGGAATTTCTATTAATATAGAAGAAGTTAAAGAGAAAATTGGTGCACATTGCAGTGATGAAGAATTAAAAGATAAAATAATTTTTTTAACTTTTAATTTTGGTTACAATCCAGAATATATAGATGGTTTTCAAGAAAATGGAATATACTATCTTAAATTCAAAGAAATTCTCAATTCTCCCGACAAGTTAGAAGTTTTTATTGATGCACGTCACACCCCACCATGAACATAATTGATAAAGATTCAAAAAGAGTTATAAGGTATGTTCCTTCTATTTTGGTATATAATGATGATTCAAAAGAAATAATTAATATTTTAGATAAATCTGGAATAAAAGATAAATACAAAGATGTAAATTTGAAAATTAAAGGAATTGAAAATCTCAAAGAGAGCATAGAAGAAATTCAGAGAATTAGACAAAAATATAAGGAAAATTTTGATTTTTTATTACCTCCTCTTTGTAATTTAATATTTATTTTACCTAAAAAAGGGGAGATAAAATTTGATGAAATTGAAAAAGTGGAAGAAAAATTTAAGCAGAGTATAAGGAAAATTTTCATCGTTGATGAAGATAATTTTGAAGACACGCTTAAAAACAAGGGTACTTGTTTTTTATTTTCAAAATTAACAGATAAAAATGAGTTACTTGATGAAATTGATATTAGACATAAAATTGTGGAATTTTTAATTATTCTTTTATCTTCAGAGCTTTATGAGTATCAAAAAGAATATTATAAAATTTTTTTTGAAGGAAATGATAATTTTAGTTTAGGAATAGAAACATCAATATATAATGTTCAGTACATTTTTTCTTATCTTAAAATAAGAACAACTAATGAAATTTTAAAATTTATATTGAGGGAAAAGCAAAAGGAATTAAAAGAAGATGTAAAAGATTGGTTAAATGAAAAATGTTCAACAAAAATAATTTGTGATTTAAACAAGATAATAGTAGTTCCAGAAAAATTTGATCCAGAATTACCATTTTTTTCTACAAGGGAATGGAGAGAAAGAAAAATAAAAGATGAATATTATAAAAATGCCCTTGAAACTATTGAGAATTATCTAAAAGAAAAAAAGGAAAAGGGAGTCACATGTCGCACAGAGTTAGAAGAAGAAATATTTAAAAAATTAAACATAAATATTGAAAAAGAATTTTTAGAATTTTTAGGAAAAAAAATTGAAACTTTAAAAGATATTGAAAGTATAATAGAAGAAATTATAAAAGAAAATGGAATTTTGGATGATTTAGAAAAAAGTAGGAAAAAGAAAATAAAATGGGGTACTTTAAGAGGATACAATTCCCTTGATTTTAATATCAAATCACCTCATCCTAACTGGTTAATAATGGGTATTTTATTCATAATTTTTTTAATACCAAACTTTGTAAAAGTTATGTTTTTTCCAAAAATTTCCAATTATTTTTATTTAAAATGGTTAATTACATTTTCTCTTCCACTTATAATATATTCTATTTATTCAAAAATTTCTTTACTTTCCCAAAAAAATAAAATGCTTAAAGAAAGATTTGAAAAAATTAAACTTATTAACGATTTTTTTGAAAAAGCCTTTATATCTCTTCCTTATTTTTTTGAATATTCATATATATTGAAATTGAAAAAACAATTTAAAGATTTTCTTTTAAATTTCCTAAACTGGCTAAATGAACTTGAAAAAGAAAAAGTTGAAACTGATAATGAATTAAAAAATTTTAAATTCCCCCAAGGAGATCTTAAAATTGAAAATTATATTAATTTTGATGAAATTCTAAAAAGTTATATAAATAATAATACACTTACTTATATAGAGGATTTATCAAATAATTTTTTAGAAAAAGAATTTAAGAATATAATTAAAGAAATGAAAAAGAAAGAAGATATTAATAATATAAGAAAAAAACTCATAGAAAATTTAGAAATAGGTAAAATCTCTGTTTTAAAAGGCACAAAAGGGTCTGAAGAGATACCCGAGAGATATGTGTTTTGTGAAAATCCTGAGGAAATTAAACCTCATCTAACAAAATCACCTATACAACTTGTAGTTATTAAAACTGATTACACTGATTTTTTGGGAATAATTAAAATGGTGAGGATAAAATGAGTGAATTTAAAGAGAAAATCAAAAAAGATAAAAATTACAAAGGGCAAATTGTGTTTGAATTAGAAAGAAATAAGACTCCTTCCCTTGTAAAAGAAGCCTATGATGAAGAAGAAAAATTTCAGGTACTTTGGGCTTTTAAAAATAACTTTTTTAAGCACCAAAATGAAGCTTTAAATAAGCTCTTAGAGGGCAAAAATGTTCTTTTACTTTCCTCTTATTATAGTGGTCGTTCTACTTTAAGTGTAATTTTTGCATTAAAGAAAATTTTTGATGAAATTAAATCTGTTCTTTATATTACCCCTGATGAATTCATTAGAAAAAATCAAATTAACTATTTAAAAAAAATTCTTGAAGAACTTAACTATGAATGGCTTTTAGAACCTTATGATATTAGTGAAGAGAATATCAAAAAATCTATTTTTCCTAAATTATTTGTTACTGATATACAAAGTCTCCATTTTAAGCTTCTTCCTAACCATAATTTATATCCTTTATTTTGGAGTTCCTTAGGGTTAATAGTTTTGGATGATTTTATTTTATTTTCGGGTAATCTTGCTTCAAACTCCTTTTATGTATTTAGGCGTCTAAATAAAATTATTAATGAAAATGAAGGTAAACCCCAGTATTTAATTTTATCAAGACCCTTCCAAAATGCTGAGAGTTATGTAAAAAAATTATTGAAAGTGGATTTTGAGGTAATTATAGAAGATTCGCGTGGAGCAAATTCTGCTACCATAAACTTCTGGGTCCCCCCTTTAAGTGAAGCAAAATTAACTTATGAACAAGATATTAATAAAATGAGAATCTATTTCAAAAGAAATAGTGTATATGAAGAGGCTATTTCCCTTGCAATAAAAGGTGTTCTTAATGGTTTAAATACTGTTGTGTTTTATTCTGATATACCATTAAGTAAAGAAGACGAAGTAAAATATAATAATAGAATTGTACAAGAAGTAAAAAATAGTAAAAAAAATGAATATTCTGTTGGTAAATGGTTTTTAGGAAATAATTTAGATATTCTCACTTTTCAATTAAAAGAGAAAAATTTAGAATGGAAAGATATAAATTTAATAATTACTGTTGGTTTTAATGGACCTTTAAGTTCTTTAAGAGACGAAATTATTCATCTTGGAGCAGATAAATGTGAGATTTATATATTATTACCTCAGCTTCCTTATTATCAATTTTATATAAATCATCCAGAAGAAATAATACCTCCCAGTGGAGTGGAAGGATTAAAAAGTGAAGAACATTATACTTTATTTTCAATGAATGAAGAAGATAGAGAAATTATGAAAAAACATTTACTTTTTGAAATATATGAAAAAAATAGTGAAAATGATGATTGGCCCCAAGATATTATTCAAGAATTAATCGATGAAAAGTTAATAAAAATAGAAAATAATTTTATGAAAATTACTGAAAGGGGAAAGGAAAGAGTAAGAGAAATTATGAATTTTGAAGGAAAAGATCTTTATTCTTCTTTTGACCAAGCCTTCAAAGTATATGAAAACAATGAGAAGTTATTACTTTTGATTGATCCAGTGAGTGTAGTAAATTATTTTTATCCTAACTCTTTTGTTGAGTTTTGTGGTAAAAGATACATGGTAAAAGAGGTTGATGTAGAAAGAAGAAAAGTAAACCTTAGTCCAACAGATTTGTTTGAATTAACTTCTCCTCTACCTTCTTTCGAAATAAAAAGTGAAGAAATATTAAAAACTTTATCAATCAATAAAAAATTAAATTTTAAACTCGGATATGGAAAGATATTATTTACCCTTAGTAAGTATAAATCTATAGAATATTTTGAAATTTCCATTCAAGAAAATTTAAGGGAGTTAAAGCCAGAATTAAAATTAGAAACAAATGTGGCATTTCTCAAAATAGAAGGATTTTCAGATAAAAATTTGGCTCATACTTTTGCTCATTTATTTTTTACTGCATTACACACCCGTTTTAAATGGCAAGGTTGGGAATTACCGAAGTTTTACATTAAAGAAAATACTATTTACTTTTTCTCTTCTTCAATAGGTGTATCCATTTTTGAAAATTTGATGAATGAAAATATACTTAAAGATCTTTTGGAAAGAATGTTTTGCATTGTTAAAGAATGTCCATCTACTTCTGGTTGTCCTGCATGCCTTTATATATTTGAGTGCACAGAAAGTAATTGCATTTCCTCATTAAATAAAGAAAAAATAATTCAATTAACTGGGGAATTAATAAATAAACCAGACCTTTCTATTATTTTGCAAGAAAAATATAAGGGAATAGAAAATGAAGGAAAGCTTGGTGTGATTAGAGATAATGTTATTGAAATATTAAATAGAAAAGCGGGAATGAAAATTGAAAAACCCTATCATTATCTTTTCTTTCCTCAACAGATAGCCCAAAATTTTCCCTCTTTGTTAGGGGTTTGTGGAGAAGGAAATGTATATGTAAGAAGAGGATTGCGTGAAGAAGATTTGATTGAGGTTATAGCGCATGAATATACCCATAATTGGCAATTAGAAAAAAATTTGAATGAGAGATTTGAATTTTTTAATTGTGAAGATATTGATGATGAAAGAAATATTCTTTTTGCTGGTAGAATTTTTATAGAAGGGCAAGCAATGTATGGAGAAGTGAAAGTGCTTGATTATTATGGATTAAAAGATAAAATTAGTGTTGAACCGGATTCAGAGTATCCATTATATAGTGCAGGATTAAGATTGATGCTTTTCCTTGAAGAAGAATTTGGTTTAATTGGATTACTTGATATATTAAAAAATGGGAAAATTGACAAAAAAGATGTTAATAAGGAAATATTAGAAAAATGGTATAAAAAAAGTGGTGTTTATGATATTATAACACAAGCTGGAAGAGAAATTCAGGATAAGGGAGGATTAATATGTTTAACTCCTGCGTATTTAAATAAACCTTTAAGTGACCTTCAGCGGGTATCTTATCATCTTTTTGCAATAAGTAGGAGAAAAGAAAAGGAAACCATTGGTGAATTATTAGACACGAGGAAAGAAAATATTATTTGGAAAAATTTAAGGGAAATAATAAAAGAAGTGAGAGGTAGTTACCCTTTGGAAGATGAAATTCCTTGCAAAAAGTGTTCTCAAAGGTATAATGAAACGCTTGAAGATGTATGTATTTTATTTAAAAGTATAAATTATGCTAAAAAAATAATAGAAGAACTTTAAAATATTTAAAGTTTATATTCTATTTCGTTATAAATTTTGCCATTTTCATTAATAAGTTTAATTTTTATTTTTTCAATTAAGTCTTTGATATACTCCTTTGTTCCCTTCAATTCACTTAAAATATAACAATTTTCACCAATCAATCTCTCATACACAGATTGTATCTTTTTTCCCCTTTCTATTACTTTATTTTTTTCAAGTTCTTCTTTTTCTTTATCTGTAATAAGAATAATTTCAAAATTTCCATTTCCTTTGTATATAAAATTTATATCTTTTATGCTTGAATGAAGGTCAAAATGAGTTTTTTGGAATGATATAAAGGATGTATAGTCCACAAGGGATTCATAATTTTCAAGCTCCTGAGGGTCTTTCAAAAGGTCCTTTGGCAGTGCAATCTCTATAAATTCACCAGATTCTATTTTTTCCTTTATATCCTGATAAAAATTTTTCACAAAGAGGATTTGTTCAACTGGTGAATAATCTTTTGTAAGTCGTTTGATTTCCCTTTCAAGTTTCTTAAATTGGTATTCTTTATCATTTCTTATTAAAGTTATCTTCAATTCTTTTTCAGTTATATCTCCAACCCTTATTCGGTTAATATCTATACTATCAATAAATCTAAAGAAAGCTGTAAGGCGTAAAAAATTTTTTATAAAATTATCATGATTTCTTAACCTTTTTCTCAATATTTTTTCCAGTGTAAGAATATTCTCATCCTTCTTTTCTTTTGCTATATAATATTCTAATGGAATAATTTTTTTATCATTTAATAGTTTTTTATATTCCCTCCAATCTATTGGAGCATTACTTTTATGATACATACTAAAAAGTGCAATCATTTCTGTAATAGATAAATTTTCTCTATCATTTCTTTTGAACATCATTTCTAAAACAGAAACTTTAGAAAAATCTATGGAGTTATGGTTGTAATAATCATCTCTTTCTATTATCCTGAAAAGTTCAGGATACCTTAAAATTAGTTCTCCTGAAATATATCCATGATTATCTCTTATAAGATGTGGTTCACCATAGATATCATTTCCTTTATGCCCGATATCGTGAAGCCACACAGCCATGCAGAAGGAATAAAGTAATTTATCATCTATATCTATCAGTTTTTCCCTTAATAGTGGAACTAAAACTTTATTCATATTTTTCCAATCATCAAGGGTATGCTTATAAGAATGGTCTATCATATGGTAGCATTTATCACCGAACCAGAGCAAATCCTTCTTAAAAGACCAGTATCTTATATTTCCTAAAAGATTTTTCCTGTAATTCTCATCTTTAAAAAACCTCAAAATCTCTCCAAGTTCCTTTAAGTAAGTGTAATAAACATAAAGAAGAGAAAAGATTTGATTTTTTAAAATATAATAATCAGCCCCTTCTTTTATTGCATCCCTTATTATACTGAAGTCATCACTAACACTTAAGGCAAATGAAGGAATACATGGATATTTTGCTGTTAGAAGTTTTATCAATTCAACACCATTTGGCTCATCCTCTCCAAGAAATATATCAACAAGGATAAAGTCAAAATCTTTAATGTTTTTATTTTCTCCTTTTCCATTGCCCAGTGGACCTTTAATTACCTTTACAAATAAATCTTCTTCCTGCTCGACTTTATTAAGCTCTTGATATAAAAGAGAAAATCTTTCTCGATAATAATAAATTTCAATAAACCCATTCATCCATTCAATTATTTGGTTTAATTGGACATTATCCTTTAAAATCCCTCTAAACCTTGTATCAATTTCAACCATATTCCTCATTGGATTATTATCAATTAAAAGAACCTTTTTTGGTTTAAGCTCCTCTTTTTTCGACTCTTGGGAATTTGAATCAGATTCTGTTGAAAAAGGATTTGGTAATGCAGAGATTGACTCTTCACTTCCCTCTTTTAAAGTCTGAGAATTTTCCTTTAAAAATAAAATGCAACCTGCTAATAGGTTTGCCATTTGATGTAAAAATCTTACCTCGTCTCCGCTTGCATGTCCAATTGCACTTTTCTCTATAAGGTCTTCTGCTGAAAAATATTTTCCTGCTTGTTGGAAGAAATGACTTAAATTCTGAAGTTCTTTTTTTATATTATTTTTCAAGTGTTTCTCAATGTTTTGCCATATGTTATTAATTTTTTCTAAATCCAATTTTTTATCTTTCCTTTCTGTTATCCACATCAACTCTGGCTTAAAAGGACAACTCACATATCCAATATACTCTCTGAATAATTCATAAAAAAATTTCCATTTACTTATATTTTCCAGATAATTTTCTGTATCATCATAATCTTCTTTTAATCTTAAATCTGGCTCAGCTCCTACTATTAAAGTAGGTCCGAGTTTTAAATTTTTATTATTTAATAGCTCTGGCGGATTTTCAGGAAATTTAATCTTGTCCTTATTGATTTCTCCATCTTTCCAGTCCCAAACATATTTAAAATATCTTATTATTGAATTTTTTATTTCTTCTTTTATTTTTTCTTTTTCACTCATTACCTATTCCTTTTCAAATCTTTTAAACCATTCTCCAAAATTTTCTATTTCCTCATTTTCACACGAATAAAGAGCAAGTCCTTCATTTAAAGCAATTTTTCCTATTCCCCAGTTTTCTTCTAATGACCTTTTAAATTCTTCAATTGTATAAGGAAAGACATCAACAGAAATACCAATTCCATCAGGTAAAAATTCTTGAATCCGATTATCAAACCTTTCTTTTGAATCCTTTAAAAGTATTAAAATATCAGCATCACTTGCAGGTGTTGCCTCTTTTCTTGAAAGGGAGCCAAAAAGAACAACTGCAAGAATATTTTTATCAGAAGAAAATTTTTCAGCCCAGTTTCTGAGTTTCTTTATAATCTTTTCATTATCTATTTTAAAAATTCTTACCGACAAAATCTATTACCTCCTCACATATTTTTATTGCTTCTTCTGCCTCCTTTTTTGTGTAGAATTTAAATGCCGGACCCGATGGATGGGCATGTGGATATCTTGTGGGAATGTAATATTTATCAAGTGTTTTTACCTTCTCAATAGGTTCTAAAGAGGGTTTTGATTTTTCCGGTAAACTCTCAAGGAGTTCATATACCGCGTGTCCCCTTTGCATGTTTTAAATCATCTTTTGCCTGTTCAAGCCAGTCATTTGCCCTGTTCATTTTTTAATTTTTCTCTTATTTTATCAAGACAATCTATTAAAGCACAGAACCAATCATGAAAAGATTTAATAACTTCTGGCTTTGCTCCTTTTACTTCCCAGCCTTTATTATTATTTAATTCTGAAAAGTAATTTAGTATCTTATTCACATCTTGTTGCTCAATTTTGTTTTTTTTAATTTTTGAGTCCATAAGGCACATAAATTTAATAATTGGTAGATTCTCATCAGGGTTAATTTTACTACTATCAAAGGGGTTGTTGTTATCAAATTTTAAGCCACAAATTTTTAAAAGTAATTTCCAATATTTTTTTACTTCTTCGTTTTTCTTTTTTTCATCTTCAATTAAATCAATAATTGCTTTCCTTTCTGGAAGTGAGTTTTCATTTTGTGTTGGTCTTACAATCTCACATTCATTAATTTTCTGACTACTAAAGTCCTTTTTTACCACCATATACCATAAATCTGCCAATTTCTGCCGATAATAACAAGGGTTGTCTTGGTTATCCTTTGGTTCATTTTTCTTCTCATCCAAAACTTCCTTTAAATATTCTATTTTTTTATCTTCAACCTCACTAATCCCCTGCAAATCAATATCCAAAGCCAAAAAAAGATGCGCTATACGGTGTTTGAGGAGGGGGAGGGATTGGATTATGTTTTTACTAAGTTCATCAATTTTCTTAATAATTTCTTCACAAATATTTTTTATATTTGGCGACCCTTTTTCTACTTCATCTAAAAATTTAATTAAAAGGACCCAAAATTCTTTATGAATACCAGAATCATAATGGTGAAAATCACAAATTTGTTTTACTTGATTTTTAAACTGAGATACATCATTTATGTAGTTCGTTAGATCATGAACTGCAACATATTTTTCAGCAATATCTTTCCACTTTGTATCGCTAAGGATTTTGTTCAATAAATTATCCAATGGGTTAGTTCTATCACCATCCTCTTTCACGAAAAGGATAGTATAATTATTATTTATTTTAAATTCTACGACCCTGATTTTATTTTCATCGTTAGTAGGATTTAAATCATCGTCGTAAAAGTTACCTTTATTTTTGCTTGCTACTTCTATAGATTTTTCCCATTCTCCATTTTGTCGCCCAGAAGGCGTAAAAACTATTATTAATGGGTCATTAAATGTAAGATGAGGTTGATTTTTTTTCCCTAACTTATTTAAAAACTCATTCAATGTTCTCGATTGGTTGTTTGCAAAAGGTTTAACATACTTCTCTTGAAGACTATCTATATAGTCTCCTGGTTGATCTGTTGCGCTTTCGTCTCCCGATGTATGATGTCTAAAAACCCATGCAGAGATAGGTCCTTTTATGTTTTGCTGTTGTTTTTTTAATTCATTTATAATACTTTGAATTAGGTTTCGAGTTACACTGAGTTTTTGATTATTTTTTCCCATACTTTGATGTATACAAAAGAAATCATTATTTTGTATACAAGAAACAAACCATTTGTATTCTGAAGAAGTAACACCCTCACTGATGATGTTCCCCAAATTCTGCTTTAACTCATTAAATAAGTTATTATTACACGGAATAAAACAAAAAACTATCCTCATTCTTATCTCTCCTTTAAGGAAGTTATTGTTTTTAAAAACAAAAATTTATCTAATTCTTGAGTAATTAATTTTGTTAACTCTGAGAAATGGATAAACTTACTATTAGGAGGCATTTCTTTTTCAGAAGGATGCCCAATTCCTGAAGTAATAACAACATACCAAGGTGTATATTCTGGGGGTAGTTTTTCTAAAAACTCTTTAAATCCTTCTAAACCACCCATTTTTGAAGAGTGAATTATTGACCTATGAATAATTAAAAAATGCAATTTGTTTTTAAAATGTTCAGGAAGAATGCCATCAAGGTTATTCACTTTTTGTATCTTCTTAGGAAGTTGGTCTAATTTTATTGGATGATTAATTTCATACACATCAAATATAAAATTGCCATTTTCTTTTGTTAAATTTATACTTACTACATTTTGTAAAAACCAGTAATAAGCTAAATATACATCATTTTTTGCTATATTTTTCTTGTAATTAAAACTCTCAAAGATACGTTC
>Ga0197143_1001363_pt1 | contig 20759 bp, 22 predicted proteins | sample GBS70_MetaG_FD_148603 | JGI IMG/M metagenome (GOLD analysis project Ga0197143, IMG submission 148603) | Sediment microbial communities from Great Boiling Springs, Gerlach, Nevada, United States - GBS 70_MetaG | ecosystem: Environmental > Aquatic > Thermal springs > Hot (42-90C) > Sediment...
CATTGATAGTGATGCTCACCTTTGTCTTTGGCCTTGCAGCTGTTTCCTTTTCATCAGAGGTGAAAGGTACAATTACGAAGATTGAGGGAAACAAGCTCACAATCAAGGAGGCTGATGGTAAAGAGGTTACAGTTGAGGTAAAGGATGCAAAGGGCCTTAAGGTTGGTGACAAAGTGGAAGTAAAGGATGGCGTTGCAAAAAGGAAGTAGTAAAGAAGAAAAAGGTTATTGAGGGTTGTTAGAGTAGTGCATTAGACCAGCAGAGCAGTAGGATATTATGAAAAAATTTATTCCTTAAAAACTACTGCTCTAGTGTGTTATTACTCTAATTTATCTTTTTAGATGCTCACCCTTGATTCAATTCGTAATATCAAGCTCTATCAGAGTAAAAAGGGATATAGATTTTCTGTTGATAGCCTTCTTCTATTTTCCTTTGTCAAGCCAGGTCATGCAAAAAAGGTCTGTGACCTTGGTGCCGGTTCTGGCATAATAGGTCTTCTCCTTGCAAAGGAAAGCCCGCATCTTATGGTATATCTTGTAGAACTCCAGAAAGGCCTTTATGAAAATTGTTTAAAGAATATAAAGATCAATGGCCTTATGGAGAGGGTTTATGCCCTTAATGAGGACATCAGAGATATTGCTAGGGGAAAGGTAGTAAAAGGTCTTGAGGCAAATACCTTTGATATTGTTGTTTCGAATCCTCCTTTCAGAAGACCAGGGACAGGCAAGATAAGCCCTGAGGATGAAAGGGCCATTGCAAGGCATGAGATCGCTGTTGAATTGAGGGATGTCCTTCAGGCATCTTCAAGGTTATTAAAAAATGGAGGCAGGCTTTATATTATATATTTACCTGAAAGGATCGTTGAGATCTTTGAAGGATTAAAAGATTTTGGCCTTGAGGCAAAGAGGCTCAGATTTGTCCATTCAAGGCTTAATGAGCCTGCAAAGATGGTTCTTATAGAGGCAGCAAAGGGAAGGAGGCCTGGTGTTATTGTTGAAAGGCCTTTTATCGTTTATAATACTGATGGAACTTATACAGAGGAGATGAACTCAATTTTAAAAGAGCAGTAGTTCGACAGACTTTAGTGGTTGCTAATTGGACGTGGGATTCAATAGTTGTTCAACAATTGTTCAAAGGACTGTTTCTCTAATACTCTGGTGTATGGTGTACTAATTTGGCGATGAAGGAATTTCTAAAGCCTTATATTGATTATCTATATACAGAAAAGGGTCTTTCTTCTAACACCATAGAGTCCTATAGTAGAGACCTCAAGAAGTTTCTCCATTTTTTAAAAGACAAAAAATCCTTTACAAGAAAGGACATATCGAGGTTTATAGAAAAACTTAGAAATGATGGCCAGAATTCTTCGAGTATTGCAAGGGCTATTTCATCCATAAGGTCCTTTTGCAGGTATCTGCTTCTTGAAAAGGTTATTGATGAAGACCCCTCTGAGAATCTTGAGTCTCCAAAAAAATGGCTGAGGATTCCAAAGGCCCTTTCCATTGAGGAGATTATCAGACTTCTTGAACAGCAGTCTCAGTCAAGGTATTATTTAAGGGATAGGGCTATGCTTGAGCTCTGTTATGCCTGCGGATTAAGGGTAAGTGAGATTATCTCTCTAAAAATGGATGACCTTAAGTTTGAAGCTGGTTTTATAAGGGTGAAGGGAAAGGGCTCAAAAGAGAGGATTGTGCCAGTCAGTGAGAGGGCGATAAGCTTTGTAAAAAGGTATCTTTTTGAGCTGAGACCCCTTTTATTGAAAAAAGGCGCTTTTACTTCGCCATCATCTGATGATTATGTCTTCCTATCAAACAGGGGACAACCCTTAACCAGACAGCGTTTCTGGCAGGCACTAAAGAGGTATGCAAAACTGGCAGGAATAGAGCTCTCTCCCCATGTCCTCAGGCACTCCTTTGCAACCCATCTTCTTGAAGGTGGTGCAGACCTCAGGTCATTGCAGAAGATGCTCGGCCATTCAGATATATCCACCACCCAGATATACACAAAAGTTTCAACAGACAGACTGAAAAAGACTTACATAAAATACCATCCAAGGGCTTGATACTTTATTTTCCTTTTGAAATCAACTTATCAATTGAAAGAATCCCACCTCCCTTCATACCATCCAAGGACCTTTTGGGCACCATGTGGAAAGACCACTATCCCCAGGCTCAATCTCAGGACAAGAGAAGATAGATTATTGTCTGTCCTTAAGAGTAACTCCATATTCAAACCCTCCTGATATAGTTTAGTTCCTTAAGCCTGATTTTAAACTATTTTAAACGATGTTAAAAAACTTTAAAGCAGGTATTCACATAAGCAAGACTTGTGCCAGAGGCCTTTTCAGGTATATTCAAAATTAGGTTGACAAAGGGACTTGTGTTAGTGTATAAAATTCCCATGCCTGGAACTTATATGCCATCAGAGTATTTGCCAGTCCTTATCTTTATATTACTTGCCTCTGTTATGGGCATTGGTATCCTCCTTGTTGCCTCATTCTTCAGACCGAGGAGACCTTATGCTGAAAAACTTATGCCCTATGAATCAGGTATAACACCTGTTGGTGAGCCAAGATATAGATTCTCTGTGAGATTTTACATAATTGCCATGCTCTTTGTAGTCTTCGATGTTGAGGCAATATTCCTTTATCCCTGGGCAATCATATTTGATAAACTCGGGCTCTTTGCATTTATAGAGATGGTGATATTTATTGTTATACTTCTTGTGGGTTATTTATATGCCTTGAAAAAGGAGGCCTTTCGATGGGATTAACTATTACTTCACCATCAATTGTAGATACAGCTGTTGAACTTATAGAGGTTGAGAAAGGTATAAAGATAATACCCGGGGCAAATACGATAATTACGACCCTCGATAAGATAATCAACTGGGGAAGGGCCTCTTCTCTTTGGCCAGTAACATTCGGCCTTGCCTGCTGTGCTATAGAGATGATGACAACGGGTTCGAGCCATTATGACCTTGACAGGTTCGGAATAATCTTCAGGGGTTCTCCAAGACAGGCTGATTTTATGATAGTTGCAGGAACAGTTACTAAGAAGATGGCACCTGTTGTAAGAAGGGTCTATGACCAGATGCCTGAACCAAGGTATGTTATAGCCATGGGAAGTTGCGCCTGCTCGGGTGGTATATATAAAACCTATTCTGTTGTTCAGGGAGCTGACAGCTTTCTTCCAGTAGATGTCTATGTACCTGGCTGTCCTCCAAGACCCGAGGCCCTGATATACGGAATACTCAAGCTTCAGGAAAAGATTAGAAAGGAGCGCATGAGATGGAGCCCCTTCAGATAGCAGGCATACTTAAAGACAGATTCCCTGAAGAAGTAAAGGAGATAAAGGAATTTAGAGGTCAGGTCTCTGTTGTTGTTAAAAGGGACAGGATTATTGACCTGATAAAGTTCCTCAAAGAAGAGCCCGAGATACAGATGGATTATCTCAGAGACCTCACAGCTGTTGACTGGCTTGGTAAAAAGGTCCCGAGGTTCGAGGTTGTTTATCACCTCTACTCTATAAAGTTCAGGCACATGATCAGGATAAAGGCTGAGGTACCTGAAGAAGACCCTGCTATAAGCTCTATTGTGCCTCTATATGCGGGTGCAAACTGGCATGAAAGGGAATGCTTTGATATGTTCGGGATTCAGTTTAAAGGACATCCTGACCTCAGAAGGATTCTTTTGCCTGAAGACTGGGAGGGCTATCCCCTTAGAAAGGATTATCCCCTTGAGGGTTATAGAGATGAAAGGGAATGGCCAGGTTTTAAAGAGGTTCTTAAGATTGCAAAGGAAAACAGAAAGTATGACTGGTATGGAGAAGAGAGATGAACGATACGGCTATTAAAGATATAGCATCTCGACGCAGAGAAGAGATACGCTCTGGTTTCAAGACAAAAGAGCTTGTTTTAAATATGGGACCTCAGCATCCATCAACTCATGGAGTCCTGAGGCTTGTCCTTGAGCTCGATGGAGAGACTATTGTGAAATGTACGCCTTATGTTGGGTATCTCCACAGGGGCACGGAAAAACTCTGCGAGCACAGGACCTATCTGAATGCCCTTCCCCTTTCTGACAGGCTTGATTACATAGTCTCCATGGCAAATAATGTTGGTTATGTCCTTGCTGTTGAGAGGCTTTTTGGTATAGAGGCCCCTCCAAGGGCAAAATACATAAGGACCATCGTCTCTGAGATGGCAAGGATCTCTGGTCACATCATCTGGCTTGGAACCCATGCCCTTGATATTGGTGCCATGACGGTCTTTCTTTATTCCTTCAGGGAAAGGGAATGGATTCTCGATCTTTTTGAACACCTCTGCGGAGCAAGACTCACAACAAGCTATCCGAGGATTGGGGGTGTAAGGAATGATGTTACAGAGGAGTTTCTTGACAGCCTCTATGAATTTACTGAGGAATTTCCAAAAAGGATAGAAGAATACGAGACCCTTATAGATCAGAACAGGATATGGCTTCAGAGGACAAAAGGTATTGGTGTAATCTCTGCAGAAGAGGCGATTAACTGGGGTCTTACAGGTCCTGTATTAAGAGGCTCGGGTGTGCCCTACGATGTAAGGAAATTTGCTCCTTATGATGCCTATCCCTGGGTTGACTTCGAGGTACCTGTTGGAAAGAATGGCGATGTCTATGACAGATATCGTGTCAGGATGCAGGAGTTGAGGCAATCAACGAGGATTATAAGGCAGTGTATAGAGAGGATGCCGAAAGGACCTATTATGGCGCCTGATGCACCGAAATTTACTCTTCCGCCAAAGGACAGGGTCATGTCAGATATGGAGTCCCTGATTCATCATTTTGTCCTTATAACAAAAGGTCCTATTGCAGCTCCAGAAGGTGAGGTCTATTCAGCAATAGAGGCACCAAAAGGTGAACTCGGTTTTTATATAGTCAGCGATGGTACAGGCAAACCTTATAGACTGAGAATCAGGTCTCCATCATTCGTCCATGCCTCAGTGCTACCAAGGCTTTGCGAGGGTCACCTCGTTGCTGATGTAATAGCGAATATCGGAACTATCGATATAGTCCTTGGTGAATGCGATAGATAAATTTAAATAAATATAGTTCAGTGATGCCAACTTTCTTTCAAGGACCAGAGAATTTGCTCAGCCAACTCAGGGGTTATTATCCTTCGAAGACCTCTCTTGTCATGCCCCTGCTCCATCTTTTCAATAATAAGGTGGGCTATATCTCAGAAGATACTATAATCCAGATTTCGAGGCTTACAGGCCTGAGTCCTGTTTTTATAAAAGGTGTGAGCACCTTTTATAGCTTTTATAATTTCCAGCCCCTTGGAAAAAACCTGATCCAGATATGTCGAAATAGTGCCTGCATGTCCATGGGAGCTGATTCCCTGATTGAGTATCTCATTAAAGAGTATAAATTTGAGCCAGCTGTTACCTCATCAATTTATGGTCATGGCCTGTTTTTTTATAGCTCCGAGCCAGAGGCATTGAGCCTTATGATTACAGAGTGCCTTGGTGCCTGCGGTATAGGTCCTGCCATGCTTTTAAATGACAGACTCTATGGAAGGCTTAACAGAGAGAGAATAGACAACATCATTAACTCCATTATAAGGGGAGAAGAACCTTCCATTGATCCTATGGATCAGATTCCTGTATTTCCAATGGAACCAGAAAGCCTTCTCTTTAAGACCATTGATTGCTTAGATATAAACTCTTATAAAGAAAAGGGTGGATACAGGGCCTTCCTGAAGGCTCTGGAATTTAAGCCTGAGGAGATAATAGAGGTCATAAAAAAATCTGGCCTTCGCGGAAGGGGTGGAGCTGGTTTTCCAACAGGCATGAAGTGGGCCTTTGCCCGACAGGCTGAGAATTTGCCAAGATATCTTGTGATAAATGCTGATGAGGGAGAGCCAGGCACATACAAGGACAGGGTGCTCTTAAAGAGAAATCCCCACCTTATTATCGAAGGTATGCTTATAGGTGCCTATGCAATAGGTGCCTCTCAGGGTTATATATACCTCAGATATGAATATCCTGAGATAATAGCTATCCTTGAAAAGGCAATAAAGGAGACCCGTTCTGCAGGGCTTCTTGGAAGGGATATTTCTGGCACAGGCTTCAGTTTTGATATCCAGGTTCACAGGGGAGCAGGGGCCTATATATGTGGTGAAGAGACAGCCCTTATTGAATCCCTTGAAGGAAAGAGGGGTCAGCCAAGGATAAGACCACCTTTTCCTGTAAATCGAGGCCTTGCTGGAAGACCTACAGTTGTAAACAATGTTGAGACCATTGCCAATATTCCTGTGATATTAAACATTGGGCCAGAGGAATATTCAAAAATTGGCTCAAAGGATGCACCAGGGCCCAAGCTCTTTTCTGTTAGTGGAGTAAAAAGGCCTGGGGTATATGAATTGCCCATGGGAGTATCCCTCGGAGAAGTTCTTCATATGGCAGGTGGTGTATTTTCCGGGAATGTAAAGGCAATTATACCAGGAGGGCTTTCAACGCCTGTTCTTAAACCCGAGGCCCTTGATTGCAACCTTGATTTTGCAAGTCTTCAGAGATACGGCAGTATGCTCGGCACGGGTGGAATAATGTTCTTTAATAACAATACCTGCATGGTAAGACTTGCCATGAGGGCAATGAGCTTTTACAGGCATGAATCCTGCGGGAAGTGCACACCCTGTAGAGAAGGGACAGGATGGCTTGAGAATATCCTAAAAAGAATAGAAGAGGGAAGGGCTACAGAGGAGGATATCGGTCTTCTTGATGAGATAGCAAGCAATATTTCAGGAAAGACCTTCTGTGCCCTTGGAGATGCTGCAGCATGCGTGATTAAGGGTGTGCTCTTTAATTTCAGGGACGAATTCTTAGAACACATCAGGCTGGCCAGGTGTCCTTTTGAAGGGAAGATAGATGATAAAAGTAACAATAAATGACAGAACAGTCTTTCTCAGTGAGCCTGTAACAGTCCTTGAGGCTGCAAAAAGGGCTGGTATTAAGATACCTACATTGTGTTTTCTTGAAGGCCTGACTCCCTGGGGAGGCTGCAGGCTCTGTCTTGTCGAGATAGAAAGGATTCCGAGACTCCAGACAGCCTGCACAACCATGATTACCGATGGAATGGTGGTGCGAACAGAGACAGATGAGGTTAAGCGAGCAAGACAGGCAGTCCTGGAATTCCTTCTTATAAATCATCCCCTTGAATGCCCTGTATGTGATAAGGCAGGAGAGTGTGAGCTTCAGGATGCAGTACTTAAGTATGGTCCTTCTACAGGAAGATTCAGGGAGGGAAAGAGAAAGACCCCAGAGATAACAGTAGATCCTTTGATTGTGAGGAATATGAAGCGGTGTATCCTCTGCACCAGGTGTGTTAGGACCTGTGAGGAGCTTCAGGGAGCCGATGCCCTTTCTGTAATAAACAGGGGAGATAGGAGTGTTGTTGAACCCTTTTCAGGTGGAAGGTTTGATTGTGAATATTGTGGAAATTGTCTGAGTGCCTGCCCTGTAGGCTCTCTAATCTCAAAGCTCCATCTCCACAAGTACAGACCATGGATGGTTGAGACTGAAGAAGGGGTCTGTGGATTCTGCGGCGTTGGGTGCAGAATCCTTATTCAGAGGCGTGGTAACAGTATCATAAGATTCTGGTCAAGCCTTGGTACTGAAGGATTGGACTCTGTGGTAAAAGTAAGAGTTGAGGAGCCGAATAATGGTCTTACCTGTGCTGCTGGAAGATTCGGCTATGATTTTCTTGATCATGAACTCAGATTAAGAACACCATTTATAAAGATCGGTGAAGAGAGATATACGCTCTCAATCGATGAGGTCATTAAGAGATCTGCAGACTCTCTTCTTGAGATAAAGAAAAAATACGGTCCAACTTCCATTGCTGGCATTGCTGGTGGAAGGCTTACCAATGAAGATGCTTATCTGTTTGGGAAATTAATAAGAGGTCTTGGTTCAAATAATCTCGATTCAACTGCGAGGCTCGGTTATATCCAGATACAGCAATTCTTTGAAGAGCTCTTTGGTCCTGGAGCAACAGCTAACAGAGCTCAAGGAGTTCTTACTTCAGAGGCAGTAATAGTTGCTGGTGGAGATCCCCTGGAGCTTGCCCCTGTCTTTGGAAGTCATATAAGGCAGGCCTTTAAAAAAGGAAGTCTTGTCCTTACAATCGGATTTATTCCAGGCCTTCGTAGGCACAGCAGATCCATAGGAGAGTCAGGAGATAGCTCAAAGGCCCTTAGAAGGCTAACTAAGGCGATAATGGAGCTAAAGAGCAAAGAGTATAAAGAAGGGATATTTAAAAAGATTGCTGATTTCATTGAACCTCTTATTACCTCAGAAGAGGTGGATAAGGAGATAAAGGAGATTGCTGAAACTATTTCAAAAAAGGAACTTATCAGTCTTGTTTTATCTGGAGATATCCTCCAGAAGAAGGGAGGAATTATCGATCTCTTCTGTCTTGGGCTCATTGCCTATCTTGTTGATGCAAGGGTATATCTACTTCAGGAATTTCCAAATGATCAGGGTCTCATAGACCTTGGTATTGGTCCTGATATTCTTCCTGGTGGAAGAGACCTCTCTGTTGAGGCCTGGAGGAGCCATGTCGAGGAGATCTGGGGATTTCCCATCCCATCTCAGAAGGGTAAGGACCTTTATTCCATAATCGAGCTCATTGAAAAGGGTGAGATAAAGGCCCTTTATGTAGCTGGCCTCGATCCGGTAACAGAGATTCCTGGTGGTGGAAGGATAAGGGAGGCCTTAAAAAAACTTGAACTCCTTATTGTCCAGGACTCCTTCTTTACTGAGACCATGAATATTGCCCAGATTGGTATTCCTGTAGCAGTCTGGCCTGAGAGGGATGGAAGCTACACTAATTTTGAAAGGAGGATTCAGTTCTTTAACGCCTCAATAAATGCTGGTTCTGGAAGTAAAATGCCTCCACCAGACTGGGAGGTTTTTAATGCCATAGGCAGAAATATTGGGCTTAATATGCCCTATAGGTCCATAGATGAGCTCTGGCTTGAGATATGCAGTGTATCAGGTCTTCATAAAGCCCTTTCTCTACCACTCCTCAAAAAGGGACTCCTTTGGCCCTATCTTGGAGAGCCCCTGAGGCATACCATACCTGTTACAGAAGAATGGCTTAAGGGATTGAAAGGAGAAGCTCTTATGGGCCAGTCCTCTTTCTCTAAGAGTAAAAAAATAATAGTTGAAAAATTCCCCTATCTTTCTGCTACAATTAGCAGGTATTCTAAAGCCTTAAATTTAATAGGAGGGGCTGGAGTAAAATTGGCACTAGATACAGCAAAGGCCCTTAATATGGATAGGGCCAATGAGATTACGGTCTGGGATTCCTATGGAGATATAAATCTACCATTAAAAATAGATGACAGAGTCCCTGAAGATATAATAACGATACCTAAGTATTTCAACAATAGGAGTCTCTATGAGATAACAGATTTTTCAAGAGATATAACAGGTGTCCCTCTGTGGTCATTGAATATTAAGATGGGGTGAGGAGGAAGATATATGTCTTTTATTAATGAGCCCTTTGTATTGAATATAATTATTGCTGTCATTAAGTCCTTAATCCTTATATCTGTTGCCATGTTCCATGTAGCCTATGCTACCTATTTTGAAAGAAAGGTCATAGGCCACATGCAGGTGAGGCTCGGCCCCATGAGGGTAGGTCCCCATGGAATACTCCAGCCTATTGCTGACATGATAAAACTATTCTTCAAAGAAGACATAATACCTCAGAAGGCAGACAGGACTGTCTTTTACTTTGCCCCCATTATATCCTTTGTAGCAGCCATAAGTTCACTAAGCGTTATACCCTTTTACAGGGAGTGGTATGTGGCGAATATTAACATTGGCCTTCTTTTTATCCTCGCCATGTCCGGTCTTGGTGCCTATGGTATAGTGATGGCTGGATGGGCCTCTAATTCAAAATATGCCTTTCTAGGAGGTCTCAGGTCATCGGCTCAGGTTTTAAGCTATGAGATTGCCATGGGATTGAGCCTTGTTGGGGTAATGATAATGGCTGGTTCACTTAACCTGAAAGAGATAGTGGAGGCCCAGACAAGGTTGCCCTATGGAATGTTTGCAATCCCACAGATACTCGGTCTTTTTGTATTCCTTGTTGCAGCCTTTGCAGAGACAAACAGGGCACCCTTTGACCTTCCAGAGGCAGAGAGCGAGCTTGTTGCAGGATACTTTGCTGAATACTCTGGTTTTAGATTTGCCCTCTTTTATGCAGGTGAATATATTGCCATGATAGTCATGGCATCACTTCTTACAATCTGTTATTTTGGCGGATGGACCCTTCCACCAGTACTTGTAAAGTTTTTTCCATTTCTTGGAATAATCCCTGGGATTCTGTGGTTTGTTCTCAAGGTCTATTTCTTTATCTTTCTTTATTACTGGATAAGGGCAACCCTTCCAAGATACAGATATGACCAGCTCATGACAATTGGCTGGAAGGTCCTCATACCTTTAAGCCTTGTAAATATATTACTTACAGGGACATTGAAGGTTATGGGAATATATTAATTTAGGCTAAAGGCAGGATTATTCTAATTAATTAAAGAAGGGCTGGAATATGAAGGAGGATTTATGAACATAAAGGGATTTATCCAGAAGGTCCTCTTTATCGAGATCCTTAAGGGAATGGCCCTGACACTAAGCAGGCTTTTTACAAAGGCAGTAACAAGACAATACCCTGAAGAAAAAAGACCAGCTGCACCAGGCTTCAGGGGACTTCATGCCCTTGCAAGAAGACCTGATGGCACTGCAAGGTGTGTGGGATGTGGTCTCTGTGCTGCCATGTGTCCTTCAGAATGTATTCATGTCTATACAACAGAAGGGCCTGATCACCAGAAGGTCGTTGTGGGATATGAGATCGAGGTTTTGAGGTGTGTCTACTGTGCTCTCTGTGTTGAGGCCTGCCCTTTCCAGGCTGTGGTGCTTACAGAACATTATGAATATGCTAATTATTCAAGAAATGATTTTTACATGACTATGGATAAACTTCTTGAAAACTGGGATAAATACATGGCTGGTGAAAAGGGCGAGGAATACTTTAAGAGATTCTGGCATCCCATTAGTAATGACTATAGGGAATATGAAGGACAGCCTGTCTTTGATCCTGAAAGATACAGGAATAAGAAGAAAAGATTGAGGGATATCAGGGGTATCTGGCTTATAAACGAGGAAGGAGGAAGACAATGATGCTCCAGCTATTTTTTGCCTATCTTGCAGTAGCCATCCTCGGGCTTTCTTTATTTATCATCACAAGGAAGAATCCTGTTCACAGTGTCCTTGGCATGCTTTTTATGTTCATCCATGTTGGTGCCCTTTATCTACTTTTAAATGCGGAATTTCTTGCTGCTGCACAGGTAATTGTGTATGCTGGTGCAATCCTTGTCCTCTTTCTCTTCGCCATTATGATACTCAATATAAAGGAGGAGCTTCAGACAGAGCTTTTTGTAGGTTCCTGGGTAATGGCCATACCTGTTGGAGCTGGTCTTTTGATAATGTTGCTTCTGGGTTTAAAATCGGTAAAGCCATTGTATACTGGCACTCACACCGTGGAATATATAAAGAATATGACTCACACAAAGGCCTTTGGTAAAGAGCTCTTTGCGAATTACCTCCTGCCCTTTGAGTTAGTCTCTGTTATATTGCTTGTTGCTATTGTGGGTGCTATTGTCCTTGCAAAAAAGAAGCTGTAGGAGGTAAAGATGGTAGAGCTCCAATGGTATATCTGGCTGAGTCTCGGTGTCTTTATAATTGGACTCATGGGTTTTCTTACAAGGCGGAATCTTATTATTGTATTTATGTCCGTTGAGCTCATGTTAAATGCTGTAAACATAAACCTTGTTGCAATGAGCCATTACATGCAGGACATGAGAGGGCAGATGCTCACACTCTTCGTAATTGCTGTAGCTGCTGCTGAGGCTGCAATTGGATTGGCCATTCTTATTGCCCTTTTCAGGACAAAGGCAGCAGGTCATGTTGATGAGGCAACAGAACTGAAGGGATAAGGAGGAGATATGAAATATTATGTGCTTATACCATTTTTACCGCTTCTGGGGTTTTTAATAAATATCCTTTTGGGTAGAAATATTATAAAGAACAGGGCTCACTGGATAGCTGTGCCTTTTGTGGGGCTCTCCATGGTCTTCGGTCTTCTTACAGTCAGGGATGTTATATCAGGCACAGTTATAAATGAAGACCTTTATACATGGATTATATCTGGAGATTTTAAGGTCTCTGTTGGTTTTCTTATTGACCAGCTTACAGCAGTAATGCTCGTTGTTGTTACAGTGGTTAGCTTTCTTGTCCATGTCTATTCTATAGGATATATGCATGGTGACCCTGGCTATTACAGGTTTTTTGCCTATCTAAATCTCTTTACCTTTAGCATGCTGATGCTCATTATGTCAAACAATTTCCTTCAGCTTTATTTTGGATGGGAGGCTGTTGGTTTGTGTTCTTATCTTCTGATTGGTTACTGGTATCAGAAGAAGTCTGCCTCTGATGCTGGAAAGAAGGCCTTTATTGTAAACAGATTTGGTGATTTTGGCTTCGGCCTTGGCGTAATACTTGTATTTCTCACCTTCGGCACTCTCCATTATCTTCCTGTTTTTGAGAATGTTTCTCAGATTGCCGGTAGGACGATAATCCTTTTAGGTCACGAGTTTGATCTTGTCACAATCATTGCCCTTTTGCTCTTCTGTGGTGCTATTGGAAAGTCTGCCCAGATACCACTCCATGTATGGCTTCCTGATGCCATGGAAGGTCCAACACCTGTAAGTGCCCTGATTCATGCAGCCACAATGGTTACAGCTGGTGTATTCATGGTTGCAAGATGCAATCCTATATTCAATCTTTCAGAGACAGCTATGACCGTCATTGCCTTAACAGGTGGGATTACAGCCCTTTTTGCAGCAACCATCGGACTTGTCCAGAATGACATAAAAAGGATAATCGCCTACTCCACTATCAGTCAGCTCGGCTACATGTTCCTTGCCTGCGGAGTTGGCGCCTATGGAGCAGGCATATTCCATCTTTATACCCATGCCTTCTTCAAGGCCCTTTTATTCCTTGGTGCTGGCAGTGTTATGCACGCCATGGCAGGAGAGCTTGATATATGGAAGATGGGCGGACTGAAGAATAAACTCAAGATAACCTATATTACCATGCTACTGGCATCCCTGAGTATTTCAGGTATTCCAGGATTCGCAGGATTCTTCAGTAAGGACGAGATACTCTATCAGACCTATCTTAAAGGAGACCTCGGGAAGGTCCTCTGGTTCATGGGAACCCTTACCGCCCTTCTTACAGCCTTTTATTCCTTCAGAATTATTGCTGTTGCCTTTCATGGAAGATTCCGTGGAACCCATGAACAGGAACACCATCTCCACGAATCTCCTCCTGTGATGACCATTCCGCTTATACTTCTTGCTATTGGTGCAGTGGTCTCAGGCTGGATAGGAATACCACCAGTTATAGGTGAGGCAATTGGACTTGAGCATAGTGCGTGGTTTTATGAATTCCTTGCGCCCGTTGTAGGTCATCCCCATGCTGAAGGAAGCCATTCTGCTGAGCTCTTTGTAATGACCCTGAGCATAATTGCCGGGATTGGGGGCATTGGCCTTGCCTTCTATATATACAGTGGCGATGCCGAAAGGGCCGAGGCCCTTCTTAAGAGACCTCTGTTAAAGAAAATCCATACAGTATTATGGAACAAGTATTATGTGGATGAGCTTTACCACTTCATAATTGTGAGGCCTGTTCTCTGGACTGCTCGTACGGTTGTAGAGGCCGTAACAGACATAGGTATAATTGAGGCTATTGTAAATGGTGTTCCGAGGGTAATAGGAAGGCTCTCTGAAAGGCTGAGGGTTATTCAGACAGGCCTTGTTAGCCACTATGCCCTCTGGATGGCTGGTGCTATGTTTTTAATAATCGCCATTATATTGATTCGATAGAGGGGGTTAAGATGGGATATCCTGTTTTAAGTACAGTTATATTTACTCCTGTAATTGGTGCAATGCTCCTACTCCTTATCGGAAGGAGATCCGAGAATGCCATAAGATGGGTCAGTCTGATTTTTACACTCCTCACCTTTATTTTTGCACTCCCTCTATTTTTAAATTTTGACAAGACAACAGCCTCCATGCAGTTTATTGAGGTCTTTGAATGGATACCAGCCTGGAATATAAAATATTATCTTGGTGTAGATGGTATAAGTGTCCTTTTTGTTCTCCTGAGTGCTCTCCTCGGTCCTCTCTGTGTGCTTATATCCTGGAATTCAATAAAGGAGAAGGTGAAAGAATTTTATATAGCCCTTCTTCTTATAGAGGCTGCAATGATTGGCGTATTCTGTGCTCTTGACTTCTTCCTGTTTTATATATTCTGGGAGGCAATGCTTATCCCAATGTACCTTATCATAGGTGTATGGGGTGGCCCGAGAAGAATCTATTCAGCAATAAAGTTTTTCCTTTATACCCTTGCTGGAAGTGTCCTCATGCTGGTGGGGATAATTGTTCTCTATTTTAATGGTGGAAACACCTTTGACATCCCTGTCCTTATGTCCCAGCAATTACCCTACAAACTCCAGCTTATCCTTTTCTGGGCCTTTTTTGCAGCCTTTGCTGTAAAGGTTCCAATGTGGCCACTGCATACATGGCTTCCTGATGCCCATACAGAGGCCCCAACGGCAGGAAGTGTGATTCTTGCGGGCATCCTTATAAAGATGGGTGCCTATGGATTTTTGAGATTTTCCCTTCCTCTTTTCCCTGAGGCAACAAAGGCAATGGCACCTTTTATGTTAGCCCTTTCAGTTATTGCAATTATCTATGGTGGTGTGATATGTCTTGTCCAAACAGACCTCAAAAGGCTTATTGCCTATAGTTCAGTAAGCCATATGGGATTTGTTACACTCGGGATATTTGCCCTTAATCAGCAGGGTCTTGAAGGCGGGATACTTCAGATGATAAATCATGGCATTGTTACAGGGGCACTCTTTTTGCTTGTTGGTATTATTTACGAAAGGAGCCATTCAAGGGAGATATCCCATTATAGTGGAGTGGCCACAATTATGCCTGTATATGCTGGTTTTTTTATGGTCTTTACCCTCGCATCAATAGGGCTTCCAGGGCTTAATGGATTCATTGGAGAATTCCTTATCATCCTCGGCGGGTTTAAAGCATCCATGCTGGCAGGTGCCCTGGCAGCAACGGGAATCATAATTGGTGCTGCCTATATGCTCTGGCTTTACCAGAGGGTTTTCTTTCAGGAGCTAAATCCAAAGATTGCAGGATATAGGGATATGGACATGAGAGAGATAATCACCTTGCTCCCCCTTGTAATATTCGTTGTCTGGATCGGCGTTTATCCTAATACCTTTTTAGGTTTTATGCACGAGAGCGTTAAAGAACTGATTACAAAGCTGAATTCTTAAGGAGGAATAGATATGGAGTTTTCTAAGGATATGGCTCTCATAAGGCCTGAACTTTGGCTTACAGGTCTTGCCATGCTTATTCTTATCGTAGAATTGCTTTTAAAGAAGAAGGAGGTTATAGCTCTTTTAAGTATACTTGCCATTGCAGTAACAGGTTTTTTTGTAATTAATTCTTCCTCTGGGATAGCCTTCTCTGGTATGTATATCTCTGATGGTTATTCCATGTTTTTTAAGATACTCTTTTTTTTAAGTGCACTCCTTACCATACTTCTTTCTATGAGATACCTATCTCAGGAGAATATTCATTATGGAGAATATTACAGCCTTCTACTCTTTTCGGTCCTGGGGATGTCCTTTATGGCATCATCTAATGACCTTATACTCCTTTACCTCAGCACAGAATTGATGGCCCTTAGTGTCTATGTCCTTGCAGGATTCAAAAGATATAGCCCCAGGTCAAACGAGGCAGCCCTTAAATACTTTCTTCTTGGTGCCTTCTCATCAGCTCTACTTCTTTATGGAATCTCCTTTATTTATCTTCTTACAGGTACAACAAACATCAAAGAGATAGCATTAAAATTGTCTTCTGGAACATCTGAGCCAGTCCTCATGATTGCCCTTCTGTTTCTTGCCTCGGCCTTTGCCTTTAAGATTGCAGCTGTGCCCTTTCATATGTGGTCACCTGATGTCTACGAAGGGTCGCCAACACCTATTACAGCCTTTATGTCTGTTGGACCAAAGGCAGCAGGTTTTTCAGTTATAGGTAGGGTCTTTATAATAGCCCTTGGTTCAATTGCAGTAGACTGGAAGGTCCTTTTGAGTATTCTGGCTGTCCTTACAATGATAGTTGGCAATGTCCTTGCCATAAGCCAGACAAATATAAAAAGGATGCTTGCTTATTCATCAATAGCCCATTCAGGATATGCCCTTCTTGGAATAATTGCAGGTACTCCTGAAGGAATCGCAAGCACAATGAACTACCTTCTTATCTACACCTTTATGAACATAGGTGCCTTTGCAATAGTGATTATAATGAGCAGGGCAAATCCTGAAGGTGATATAAGTATCGGGGAGCAGATCTCTGATTACGAGGGCCTCAGCAAGACAGAACCCCTCTGGGCAGCCCTCATGTTGATATTTATGTTCTCCCTGACAGGAATTCCTCCTACAGCAGGTTTTGTTGGAAAATTCTATCTCTTTATGTCAGTTATAAATGCTGGATATACAGGCCTTGCGATTGTGGCTGTGATAATGAGTGCTGTTTCTGCCTATTTCTACCTCAGGATTGTAATGCTAATGTATATGAAAGAGCCCCTGAAGGCTATAACAGTAAGTCCTAATCTTTCAGAAGCCATTGCGACTACTATTTCTACAGGCTTAGTATTAATTATGGGAGTGGCACCTTATTACTTTATAGAGTTTGCAAGGGCTTCGATGAGCCTTTAATTTGTGATGGTCAAGCCCTCAACGGTGGTCACCGAAGGGATAGAGCAGGCAAGTTAGGTTATACCTTGCGGATATGACGGTTGAGTGCTCGGTAACGGTTTAAGAGTCTTAGCTTCCATGAGCTGGTTTTATCTCTCATTGATAACTTTGGTTCTTTGGGGTCTCTGGGGTTTTCTGGCAAAGCTCTCTTCTAAATACATTGGTCCTCAAGCAGTATATCTCTGGGGAAGTGTAGGGGCCTCTGTTGTTACGCTAATAAGTCTTTTGTTTCTTGGTTTCCGATTTGAGTTCCAGAGTGGAGGTGTCCTTTTTGCCCTTCTGGGTGGCCTTACAGGAGGTGGAGGTGTTATATTCTTTTATTATGCCCTCAGAGAAGGCAAGGCATCCCTTGTTGTTACAATGACAGCCCTCTACCCCTTGTTTACTATTCTCTTGAGCTACCTTATCCTTAAGGAAGATATATCTCTGAGGCAGACAATAGGAATGGCCCTTGCCCTTATTGCCATGGTATTGATGGCTGGCGTATAATCAAAAAAATGTCCATACGTAAAACCCTCGAAGATATTGAAAAGAAGGTTCTTCATCCAAAGGCCTGTCTTAGCTCTCAATCAAGAGGAAGGCTCAGGCCTGAGCCAGAGGATGATATTAGAACCTGTTTCCAGCGCGACAGGGATCGGATTATCCACAGCAAGGCCTTCAGGCGGCTAAAGCACAAGACCCAGGTCTTTCTTGCACCTAAGGGTGACCATTATAGAACAAGGCTTACTCATGTCCTTGAGGTCTCCCAGATTGCAAGGACAATAGCAAAGGCCCTGAGGTTAAATGAAGATCTTACAGAGGCAATTGCCCTTGGCCATGACCTTGGCCATACACCCTTTGGTCATGCTGGAGAGGAAGCCTTGAGAGAGATTCATCCAGGTGGATTTGACCATTATATTCAGAGCCTCAGGGTGGTAGACCTCCTCGAAAAGGATGGAAAAGGCCTGAATCTCACTATGGAGGTAAGGGATGGGATCGTTAAACATTCAAAGGGGAAGGGCAATATCGTTCCCGAATCTCAAGAGGATAGGGCTATTACACTTGAAGGTCAGATAGTGAGGATAGCTGATATAATCGCATATGTAAATCACGACCTTGATGATGCATTAAGGGCTGGTGTTATAAAGAGGTCTGACATACCGGCACAGGTTGTAAGGGTCCTTGGTGAATCCTATTCAAAGAGGATAGATACGGCAGTAAAGGATGTAATTAAGAGTTCAATAAATAATTCTTTGGCATATATTAGTATGAGCGATACTGTTTCTGAGGCTATTTATAAATTGAGAGATTTTTTATTTGAAAGGGTTTATGAAAGTGAAGTGATTATAAGTGAATTTAAAAAGACGAAGAAGATTATTCAGGAACTATATGCTTATTATCTTGACCATATTGACGAGATTCCAAGGAATTTAACCTCTGAGAAGAGAATAGACAAACATAGTATGGTATGTGACTTTATAGCTGGTATGACAGATAGATTTGCCCTCTCTACTTATGAGAGGATTTTTCTTCCTCAGGGCTGGACAATATTTTAATGAAATAGTGGTGAATTGGGTGCTTAGATATTTCCAACCCTTTGATTTCAGACTTCTGTTTTTTGGACAGGTATGAATAAAGATTAGGGCTCTAACATGAGTAAAAGGATAGCAATAATAGCAGCTGTTGATTTTGAGCTTCTCGATATTGCGAGGCGCTTTAGCCTTAATATTCTAAAATATCTTGAGCCGGTAAGCTGGGACAATATTATACTATGCCTTTCCGGTGTAGGCATGATAAATGCAGCTATGGCTACCACAATTGTTGCCGAGAGATATTCACCAGAGCTTATAATCTCCGCAGGCATTGGCGGAGCCTATGCCTTGTCAGGCTTAAAGATCGGTGATGTGGCTATTGCAGAGCAGGAGATTTATGCTGACGCAGGGGTGAGTCTTTCAGAAGGACCTCAGGATATGAGATACCTCGGTCTTCCTCTTTTTAAAAAGAATAATCTTGAATTTTTTAATGAGATTCCTGTAACAAAGAGATATGTGGATAGCATCATTGCAGTTTCAAGAGGGTTTCAGATAAATACAAGGGCTGGCAATTTTGTAACAGTATGTCAGGTTTCAGGAGATTTTAAAGTAGCTGAGAATAGAGGCAGAAGATATAATGCCCTCTGTGAGAACATGGAGGGTGCTGCTGTAGGTCATGTGGCAACTGTTTATGGCATTGAGTTCATCGAAATAAGAGGCATCAGTAACTTTGCAGGAGACAGGGATAAGGCAAGATGGAATGCAAAGCTTGCAGCAGAGAACTGCCAGAAGGTCTTGATGGAATTTATCATGTTACTTCGCACCAAAGGGTCAAGGGAGCGAATAGGATAAAAATATTTTCTTGCATTAAAGCTTCTGTGGCTTGCCACAGGGAATCTTCAATTGCAATGGACTTGTAAAATAATTTATCAGAGGCCTGTGTGATATAATAATAAAAATTAACATTGCGAGGTGGGATATGTCTAAGTCACAGAACTACCAGGAGACCTATCTGAATCAGTTAAGAAAGGAGAAGGTTCCTGTAACGGTCTTTCTTACAAATGGGGTGAGATTAAAAGGGATAATAAAAGGATTTGATAACTTCGTGATAATGATTAAAGAGACAAATACCATGATGGTATATAAACATGCTGTTTCTACTATAGTCCCTGACAGGGAAGTGGAAATGCCATCAACACCTCCACCGGATGAGGGATGAGATACAGAAACCCAATTCCTACTGTGGATATCATTATTGAATATAGAGGGGGGGTGGTCTTAATTAAAAGAAAAAATGAACCTGTTGGGTGGGCAATCCCAGGAGGTTTTGTCGATTATGGAGAGACCCTTGAGTCTGCAGCAGTGAGGGAGGCGAAGGAAGAGACAAACCTTGATGTAGAACTTATAAGACAGTTTCATACCTATTCTGATCCAAAGAGGGATCCGAGGAGACATACTATATCAACAGTATTTATTGCAAAGGGTTATGGAGAGCTTAAACCAGGTGATGATGCCCTTGAAGCAGGGGTTTTTACAGAGGCAAATCTTCCTGAGCCCATAGTCTTTGACCATAAAGAGATACTGAGGGATTACTTTTCTAAGCGTTATTGATATATAAGCCGGAGGTTTATATGCTTAAGTTTATGAGAAAACATGCAAAGTTCTTTTATTTCTTTTTCTTCCTCATCATTATCTCCTTTGTCTTCTTCTATGTAGGCCCTATTGACAAGTCTCAGAACCTGATAGCTGTTAAGGTGAATGGTGATAAGATATACGCAGAGGAATACTGGCAAACCTTTGAAAACCTCAGAAGATACTATTCAGAAAGGACCACCATAGATGAGACAATGGAAAAGAGACTTAAAGAGGAGGCCCTTAATGCATTGATAGACGAAAGGATTCTCTGGAAGATGGCTGATGAATTTGGCATAGAGGTAAGCGACAGGGAGGTTGAGGATGCTGTTGTGACGAATCCCCTGTTTATGCAAAATGGGGTCTTCAATAAAGACTTGTATATAAGAATTCTCAGACAGAACAGACTCACCCCTGACATGTATGAGCAGTCTTTGCGTAGATCCCTCAGGATTGCAAAGCTGAGGAATATCATAGTTGGTGTTGCTGAGCTTGAAGACCAGGGTCTTAGTATTTCTGGAGATAATGAACTCGCAAAGGCATTAAGAGAGGCTATGATTTTTGAAGAAAAGGACAGGTTGCTCAAATCCTATATCGAGGGGTTGAAGAGATACATGAAGATCGAAAAGAATCCCGATTTTCTTAAAAGAGAAGGACTTTCATAATCA
>Ga0197143_1001364_pt1 | contig 20757 bp, 23 predicted proteins | sample GBS70_MetaG_FD_148603 | JGI IMG/M metagenome (GOLD analysis project Ga0197143, IMG submission 148603) | Sediment microbial communities from Great Boiling Springs, Gerlach, Nevada, United States - GBS 70_MetaG | ecosystem: Environmental > Aquatic > Thermal springs > Hot (42-90C) > Sediment...
AGACCGCCCCGGTATCAGCAGCCACAATATTCGCACCACTTAACCCCACCTGAGCACTTGTGTACATGTTCCTCAAAAACCTCCTTGCAGCCTTCACTTCTTCTTGGATATCCGCTGGGATATTCTCTTTCATAACATTAGAGAAGAGCTTCGCCACCTCCTCCCTCGGCACATGAATAGCTGGGCTCAGTATGTGCATCGGCTCATCGTCTAGCAACTGGATTATGAATTCTCCCAAGTCCGTCTCCCAGACCTCATTTCCTAAAGACTGTAGGTGCTGGCGTAAACCGATCTCCTCTGATGTAAGGCTCTTCGACTTCACCACCACCTTCCCCTTTCCTACCAAGTCGCCTACAATCTTCCTCGCATCTGCTGCTGTTTTCGCGAAGTATGCGTGACCCTTGTTGCTGACTATGTTATCCATCGCTTCTTTTAAGAGCTCTTCCCACCGCTCAAGGGAACGCTCCTTGATGCTTCTAACCTCCTTCGCCAACTCCACAGTATGCGGATACTTGGTCAGAGCGTGCGTAACGTTGCTGCGGTAAGATGCTGTTGCCCGCTCTATAGCCAACGCGATCTTTTCGTTCTGAAAAGCGTTCATAAGCCTATGGTAATATTCATCAAACACAGCCTTCATGATTCCATACACCTACCAAGGAAGTCCACATAATCCATAATGCATAAACCAGAGGATGAAGAAGCATTTCTTAGATTCGCGTGGCAGAATGGACAAAGGGTCAAAGCGATGTTTGCGCCACTCTCCTTCAGCTCCTTTACACGTCTTTGACCTATACCCTCAGACAGCATAGGCAGAAAGGTCTCTATAGGCGCCCCGCAGCAAGTAGTCCACCTCTTGTTCGCAAAGGGCACCTCCTTTAACTCCACACCCCTAACTAGGTTCAATATCGCTCTCGGCTCCTCCACTATATTCATGCTCCTCGCTAGATGGCAAGGATCATGTATTGTTACTGAAGTAGGCTCCTTAACCGAAAACCTCAGATTCGAAGCATACTTCGTAAGTAGCTCAAGGTAATGTATAACTTCGAAATCAAAACCATCTACAAAAGAGGGATACACTGACCTTAGCATCTCTAATGAATGTGGAGAGATCGTGATGATGGTCTTAACACCCCTCTCCTTGAAGACCTTGGACACCTTTCTGGCGTGCTCAGTAAACTCTTCAAGAAAACCGAACTCGTAAAGTAAGGTCCCTGGGTAGGGTTCATCGGGTAGGATAGCGATATCACCCTTCACCTTACGCAGAAGTAGGAGGTGTTTACGCACCAACTCATTGTAATAGTCGCTATCTTTTGCGCTCAGAGATGCAAACAAGCCAACAACGTCAAGACCAAAGCTCTTCAACCTAAGTGTTATGTTTAGCAGCTTACTGTCTACCAACCCGCTCTTCTTCAATCTATCAACGAGGGGGAGGAAGTAGGGTACAAGCTGATATTCGCAGCCAGAGTATAGCACGAGGCTACCGCTGCCCTGCTCAACACCTCTAACCCAAGACGATAGCTTATCCTTCGGAACACCTACGGGATTCCCGCTCCTCTTCATATTATCAACCAAGGCAAGCATTATTTGGATAAGTGGTGAAGATTCTTCTTGTCGCATTGTTCTATTTAACCCCCCTAAGATGGCTTAAGAACTTTTCTTTATCGGCAATTTTGCAATATAAGATCGTGCTCTTTGACAAAATATGCAGGTTCGAAGGAAGCGACCGTCACAAGCGTCCACTTCAACACAACCATTCTTGCACATATGCATCACCAAACCCCCGCCTCTAAAAGGTTAAAAGAGGCTTTTGGCGCTGAAAGATGAAGTTGGTTAAGCTTCTAGTTGTCGGGCACATCACGATAGACCACATAACTTCACCTACCTTAGATTTAGTATCCTTAGGCGGCCCTCCGAGCTACGCCGGCCTTATGGCGAGGAGGTTGGGTGCTGATGTCGATGCAGCCACAAAAGTTGGGTTAGACTTCCCAGACTACTACACCCTCTTCCTAACCAGATACATCAACATACTTAAACCAGCGGTTTCTCAGAAGAAGCCCACTACAAGATTCGAAATCCAACAGTATGGTAGCGGTAGGAGATTAAAGCTAATCAGCAGATGTGAGGATATCGAAGAGAGCCAGATACAAGCCAAAAACTATGATCTATGCATTTTAAACCCTGTAGCAGGAGAAGTTTCTAGGGAGGTGGCCGATGCTGCAAGGAGCGCAGCAAAATACCTCTTTTTAGACCCACAAGGTTTCCTCAGAAGGTTTGATTCAGAAGGCTTCTGCACCCTCTCAGATATGGACAAGGAACTTCTGAAAGAGGTTGATATGCTTAAGGTGGATCAAGATGAGATGCGGAGCATAACTGGTTCGGGCGACCTTAAGCAAGCCTTAAATGAACTTCACACACTGGGACCTAAAGTGGTGATTTTAACTTCTCATTCAGGATACGTAACACTTTCTACAGGCAAGAGGATCTACAAGGTACCTATACCAACTGTGAATGTTATAGGAGAGACGACTGGTGCTGGTGATATCTTGGCGGGTGCTTTCGCAGCATCCTTTATTCAGACTAAGGATCTTTTAGGCGCTGTTTGTGTCGGTGTTTCTGCAGCTACACTTGCGATTCGGGGAGTAGGTATCTCTAAGATACCGACTCGTGAAGAGGTTTTTGAGTTGGCTGAGCGGATATTGAGCGGTGTTGAAAGCTGTTAGCTGAGTTCAAGTAGTCTGAGTAGCTCGTTGTAGATTGCTAATGCTTCATCCTCGTCTTTTACATTCTTTAAGAGCATCCTACCTTGTCTAAATAGGCTCACTTCAACCCCCTTGTATTCAAAGACTAGGATGATGGGTGAGCTTGCCAGCACCTTGTAGCCGCTGAGCCTCTGAAGCTTCTCATTCAAATCTATATTCATAGGTTTGGGTGGGTTAATATTTACGGTATCTCTACCACACATCCACGTCAACCGCTCTTTCTGCTCTGTTGCTCTTTCAACCTTCTGCTGACAGACCCTACACCCCTCAGCCTTAGCTAACTCAACTATCAAGAAATCCATCCTTTTAAAGTCACAGATAAGCAGCCTATTCTTTAACCCGCCACCTATTCCAGCCAAGAGCTTGATCACTTCTAAAGCCTGTATAGCACCTATAGCGCCTGGTGTGGCGCCTATTACGCCTCTTGTGGCGCAAGTTGGTAGTATCTCATCATCTAACGCTGGGAAGACGCATTCTAGGCAAGGTGTTTCTGGTGGGTGGAAGACGGTCACATTACCTTCTAAGCCTAAGGCGCCCCCAAAGACATAGGGTATTCCCCGTTTAGTGCAGGCTTCGTTTACGATGTATCTTGTGCTCATATTATCTAAACCGTCTACCACGCAGTCTACACCTTCGATGATGCTATCAACGTTAGAGCGTCTAACATTCTCGGGCACTATATCTATCTTCACATCCGGGTTTATCTCACTAAGCCTTTTAGCCGCTACCTCAACCTTCGGGTACCTCAGATCTTTCCTCGTGTATAACACCTGCCTATGAAGGTTATGCAGTTCGATGGTGTCTTGGTCTACTAGCCTAAGGTAGCCCACACCAGCTAAAGTTAGGTAGAGTGAAGAGACGCTACCCAGCCCACCTACACCTATAACTGCGACTCTTGCTTTGCTGAGCCTTCGCTGCCCCTCTTCGCCTAGCTCGGGCATAGTTATTTGGCGTAGATAGTATTCGCTGAATACGCTTGGCCGCATACGCTTCGGTTCTTCGCCGTTATAATATAAAGTGTATTGTGCAACCTTTTAACGCTATGGAAGTATCTCCAGCTTCACAAAATCTTCACCACGCGAATAGTATGCTCCTATGGAGCCGTCTAACATAGAGATGATCAACCATACCATAGGGCTGGCTTTCATGTAGTGTAGATCAATCACAGAAGGCTTGGGTGGTGCTGGATGTGAATGATAAACACCTATAACCTCTAAACCGAGCCTATCCGCCTCCTCAAATGCTTTAAGAGCCTCTGACGGAGAGATCTTGAATGCTGAGTTAGAATCCAACATGTTGGTAGCTGGCATAATCTTTAAAACAACAAACCCTTCATTTAGTGTTCTGCCAAGAAGGAAGCCGCAAGCCTCCTTAGGTCTGCTGGATTCCACTAAACGGTTAAGATACCGCCTATCTGTAAAGCTCAGAAAAAGGTACATCAAAGCTATGAACTAAGGTAACCTTCAAAAAGCTTAAGATTTCCGTCAAAGCACCCCAAAAAGGCATGAGCGGAGAAGAGGAGAAGCCGAAACGGAAGCCAGCAAGAAGGGCTGCAAAATCAACCAAGACTACAAAGGCTGCTATTAGAGTGAAGAAGAGGGAGAAGAAACAGAAGGCTCAATTTAAGCCCAGAGGCGAACCGCCTACCGCGGTTGTTGTTAGGAAACACCATATGCTGGTTAAACAAAGAGTTGGCAAAGGCTTCTCCCTAGGCGAGTTAAAGGCGGTCGGCTTAACGATAGAGCAAGCCCGCAAGTTAAAGTTGAAGGTTGATAAAAGAAGGTCTACAGTCCACTCCTGGAACATAGAAGCTCTGCAACAATACCTAGGCTTGAAAGCGGCTGCTTGAACGCTAAGAACATACGACAGTTGTTTTCTAATAAAGTCAATGGATGAGCTAAAAAGGTAGTAAGCTCGTGTTGAGGAATGCTTTCAGAGATAAGTCTATTGCAAAGACCGCTAATATCAGACCCAACGTTATCAGCAGCAATCCATAACCTTTTGACTTAAGTATTTTCGCACTTTTCTCGCCTGCAACCCCCATTAAAGTTAACCAGAGGTAATCAAGCCATACGTGCGCAACATACATTAAAAGTAGATACAAGGCGCCCATACTTAAGGATAAGCGCACAAGGGGCAAGCCTATGCTCAGCCACCATAAAAGGAAGTAAGGGTTTAAACAGGTTAGGAGAAAACCAACAAAAATAGGGTTAAGTCCAAGTATTCTTCCCCCTTTCATCTGGATTTCACCACCCTTCAGCACACTAACTCCGTCTCTTATGTTTGCATAGGAGAAGAATAAGATGAAGCCGAACATAACCGCTGTTAGGGCATAACTTACAGCAGGGCTTTTTAGAAAGGAGCTGGTGGAAAAAGCAAGTAGAGTTATAGCTATTATGTACGGAAACTCGAACACAGTATGTCCAATCGCTACCAGAAAACCTCCCTTAGCGAATTTCCTAGCACCAATAGCTACCGCTGAAACGGTGAGTGGGCCGGGCGATAGAGCCCCTGAAACCGAAATGACGACTGTTGAAAGGATAAGAGAGGTGGCGTCCATTGCTCATCATTAGCCTATAGAAGGGAGATTAAAGCCTCATCAAAACCATCAGAGTTTTTAATTGAGCGGCTTGATGAGCGTTCCTGCACAAACAGATATTGTTGAGCGTAGCCCGCATATCTCCCGAAATACTCTATCATTCTCCTTCTAATCCTATTGTAGCTCGCTCTATCTAACGATTTCTTTGCTTTTAGGTTAGTGATGATGTTAGCGTCAAAGAGGTGAGCGTAGTTGTTTAATATGCTCTGTTTAACCCAACGATCTATCGGAAAGGACTCAAGTTTATGAAAACCAAAGAGTAGAATGCAGTCGGCAGCCTTTTCCCCTATACCCTTGATCTTACTTTGCAGAAGAAGAGTTCTCGCGGACTCGTACCTCTGCTCAATCAGGTTAAGTATCAAATCTTGTCTGCTTGCCATAACCTTAGCCGCCTCTTGCAGCCAAGGTGCGCGGTAACCAAAGCCATCTGCTCTCAAGCCCTCCTCTCTATACTTGAGGATATCTTGTGGTGTGGGGAAGGTATAAAGAACCACACCGTTAAGCGTCTTTAATGTACCAAGTTTTGCGCAGAGCTTGTTTATGGTCGTTCCGACTCTTTTAATGTTTGTGTTTGTTGCTGTGATAAATGAGAAGATCGTCTCCCAGGGGTCTTGCCTAATTATCCTAAGACCTTCATACTTTTTTAGCAGCGCAGCTATATACCTATCCTTGCTTATGGATTCGTAGATTGTGGAGAGATCGTCTTCTAACCCAAAGTATCCTCGGATCGCCTCTTCGTCTAACTCTTCATCAGATTCGATTTGAAGTGTACTCTTGATTTGAGTAGCTTTGACAGCAGCCGAACCTATCATACCATACCAAGAGTCGCCTATTTTACGCCATCTGAACGTCTGCCCTGAATCCAACGTGTAATTGAGGTTAAAGGGTTGAGAGAGGCGTACTGTAAGCCGCATATGTAGAGTGAAGAGAGCATAAACTAATAAAGGTTAGTCAACAAGAAAAAAGATGTTGCTGTATAACCGCAAGAAGCGGGTGGCGGTAGATGTAGATGGCACATTAGCCGATGTTATGCCGATGTGGGTGAAGGTGTATAACGAAAAGTATGGTAAGAACCTAGACTATAGGAGCATAAATAAGTGGGCTTTCTGGAGCGACCTAGGCATATCTTCACGCGAATTCTTCCAAATCTTCTCCAAAGCTTGGTCTAGGTGGGAGGAGATAAAACCCATGGAAGAGAATGTAGCGGAGAACATGAAGACACTAAAGCAGTTCTGCTCACTTGACGTTGTAACCGGAAGAACTAAGGACACTCTAAAATACGTCAAAAACTGGTTGGAGAAACATCAGATATCCTACAACCGTTTTGTCGCAGTTTCTAGCTGGCAGCACAAGATCTACCTTCCATATGAGTTTTACATAGATGATTCACCAGATTTAGCTAGGTTAGCAGCGCGCAGAAAAAAGATGGTCTTATTATACAACCAACCTTGGAACACAGAGATTAAAGAAGGAGTTTGGGTTAAGCGCATCAATAATCTAAAGGAGGCGATCGAAATTCTCAAAAACGAAGATGCTTAAGCCCTACTCAGCCTACGCACATCAAATACGATGGTAGAAGGTGGTAGATGTAACTCTAACATATGTTCAGGCGGGGGTACGAAATTTAACACGTGTATGAGAGTAACCTTCTTTTCCGATTTGCCTATTACTATCTCTTTTCGATCAAGCTTTAGCTGGGGTTCATATAACACATCAAATTCGTGCCTATAGGTTTCACCCCAAAGTGTGAAACGGTACTCCACATTTATGTAGGGGATAGATAGGTGGTATCGGTTAGGGTTCTTTGGAGAATGTAGGATATCGTCTTGCATATAGAGGCGTTTATGAAACTCGTCATAGAAGGGGACTTTAGCGTAGACTGTAGCACGCTGATGTTTCCTGTATGCAACTACTTCATATTTCTTAAACTCTTGATCTGGGAGCTGTGATAGACCGTATTTACCATCATCTCTCTGCACCATCATCCTATTAACAACCACACGCAGCCTAGAATCAATTATTCTCCTAAGGTTCTCCACGAACTGGTGTTCGTTACAATCGTAGGTTGGCATACTTAACTAACCTTACCACCAAAGAGGGAAAGGACGCTATGGAGAGCTTTGATGGTCTTCTCCTTACCACAGATCGTAACCACAGGGTCTTTTAGATGATAGACTCTTCCAATCTCATCTGATAGGGTTACCACTTCATATCCATTGGTGTAAAGCCTTCTACGCCAGAACCTATTATCGGACACTACCGTTGCTTCGGAAGTTAGATTGAATCCTAGCTCAAGCAGCTTTGCTTCTACCGCTGCTACTGGCGCTATACTCGGCATTGACTTTAGTCTTAGATTACCCTTCCTCCCGCCACCCATACCTAAAGTATGTTAGTAGAGGTTCTTAAAATGCTTACCTGTCTATGCTATGCTTACTAATGCTAAAATCTATATGTAAGAATTCTAACCTAAGCGTTTTCAAATCTACAGATTTCACTCGGCTCTTCTAGGTATCGGTTGATCGTAAGCTCGCATACGGTGCTGCAGTGGTCTGCTATTCGCTCAAGCGTTCCTATTATCGTTCTGAGAGATAGATAGTAGTTCAAATTAGGGACGTTAAGGGCTGTTGGATCTTGGCTGTATCGCTGGATCGTCGTAAATATCTTTTCTGTAAGGTTACTGGCTATAAGGTTCGCGTCCTCTACCTTCTGCGCCGCTTCGTTAGCAAGCTTGAGATCTAGTTGGAAGAAGGCTTTCATCGCCTTGCTGTAGATGTCCTCCACAAGTTCGAAAAATCCGTAAACTGAGCTTAGCACTTCCTCATTAGGGTCATAACCCATTTCTATCAACCGGAGAATTTCCAAAGCTATCTCTTCTGCACAATCACCTATCTCCTCAAGAAACTTGGCTACTGTTCTACTCCCAACAATATGTGGAGGGTAGTCTATCCCAAGCTTCTTCCCTATCATCCTATCCTTTATAGCTAGAAGAAGCTGCCTAACCACCAACCAATATATTCTATCCACCTCGTTCTCCATCTGTAGCACTTCGTTAGCTAGGTCTTTCCGCTTCTCCTTCAGACTACGATTAGCCGCGTCTAACATTGACGACGTGATTATATAGAGCCTCCTCATAAGGCCGTTCACAGGAAACTTTGTTGGATCGACGAAGTTCTGTAGGGTGGTGTAGGTTAATGTCTGCTCAACTATGCTTATTCCTGTAAGCCGCTGCACGGTCTTCCTAATCTCATCTAGATGCATCTTGCTTAACCCCCTTCTAGAAGTGATGTGGATAGTGTCGTGTCCAATAATGTACATCCCTGTTATAACTCTCGTAAGCAATCCTTCCTCTGTTATCTTATCCGCTTCCACAATCACTTTGACAGGGTTTTTAGGCTCTTTGCCGACACCAGGGAAGAGCCTTAGTGTTCCATCTTCTTCTCTCATTATAGATACTACGTCGCCTTGCTTTAATCCAATCTCTTTAACCCAATCTCTAGGTAAGGAGACAACTAGTGTTGAATAGCCGACTTGCTGAACCTTCCTAACCTCTAGCTCCATTGGCGAGCATATATTACACTTACCACTATATATTGTTTATTATCCCCTATTTGAAAAAGATGACATTATAGGGTCAATTCTAACAATAGTGGCAACCTAAACTATTTCAAATTTAAATTTTCTCTGTTTATTCTCCACCTAAGAAATCAAATAAGTTAATTATTAACATAAAACGCCAAGAAGTGGGGGTAGTATATAAAATAGGGAAAAAATTTAGAGAAGGTATATAGAAGCGCTAGGGAGAATAGCTGCCGAGTTGGCAGCAGAAGCCAAGCCTTCATTGATTCTTGGTTCGATGAACGTTTGCCCAGCCTGTTCCTCGACTTCCTTTATAATTGATAGCGTAGCCGGTGAAGTGCTTTGTAGAATGTGCGGTGCGGTAGTTAGTGAAAGTTTCCCTTCCTTAGCTCCTGAGTGGAGAAAGCTGGGTGATGAAAAATCAAGAGCGGGGTTGCCCTATACACTCTTATCGCACGATAAAGGGTTATCCACGACGATCTCTGCATCGCGTAGGGATGCGAATGGTAAGGCGATATCGGCTGACGGTGTTGAAGCGATAAGTAGGCTTCGCATGCTTGATAGGCGCGCAACTATGCAGAACTCGGCAAACCGCTCACTGCAGAAAGGGTTAAGAGAGTTAGAGAAGATTGCGGATAAACTTGGGATAAGCAAGACGGTAGTAGAGCAAGCGGCGTGGATATATAGAAAGGTTCTGAAGGAGGGGTTCACGAGAGGTAGACCTCTACAAGCAACGGCTGCAGCAGCTTTATATGCTGCTTGTAGGGATTTAGAGACACCAAGAACCCTAAAAGACTTTGCCACTATAACGAATGTATCGAAGAAAGACTTGGCTAGGTGCTATAGAAAGATGCTTTCAATAGTCGACCTCCAGCTCCCTACTGTAGACTTGATGAAATGTGTATCGAGGGTTGCGGCGAGTGTCGGATTTAGCGAAAGGGTGAAGAGAAGAGCATTTGAATTAGTGAGGTTAGCTCAAAAATCCGGAAACTTAGTTGGTAAAGATCCGATGGGGACAGCGGCTGCCGTTCTTTACATCGCAGGTACATTAGAGGGTGAGCCTATAAGGCAGAAAGATCTAGCTAAGGCAGCTGGTGTGACTGAGGTGACTATTAGGAATAGATGCAGAAGCCTTAAGAGCTTGTGGGGATAAAAACGATCTGTGAAGGGTAGTTTAGAAGCGGTTTTTGGGTTAGGTTTATATCTGCGACCAAACCGCCTAAAGGCTGTTAAGCTTGATAACGCTTAACAGAGTAGGTAGAGATAAACTTGCCAGAACCGGGTATAGTAAAGTATCTAGTAAAGTTAAGGTTCGATGTAGAAGGTGTGGTTGAAAAAGCCGATGTTATAGGTGCGATCTTCGGTCAGACCGAAGGACTCTTCGGCCCAGAAATGAACCTAAATGAGCTCCAGAAATCTTCAAAGGTAGGTAGGATAGAGATCAACCTAACTTCGAAGAACGATAGGACGGCTGGAGAAGTTCTTATACCGATGTCTACAGATATATCTACAGCAGCGCTCATAGCTGCGGCTGTTGAAAGCGTAGATAAAGTAGGCCCGTGCTCAGCACGCTTTACCTTAGTTGGAATAGAGGATGTTAGGGCTGCAAAAAAGAAGCTTATCGTCGAGAGGGCTAAGCAGATTCTTAGAGAGTGGGCATCTAAGACTATGAGTGAAAGCGAGGAGATCATCAGAGATGTCGTCGAATCGACGAAGAGGGCTCGCGTGATCGCTTTCGGTAAGGAGGGGTTGCCTGCTGGACCGGGCGTATATACCGCGGATCAGATAATTGTAGTTGAGGGGAGGGCTGACGTTATAAATCTCCTTAGAGCGGGCTTCGAGAATGTTATCGCTCTCGAGGGCGCAAAGATACCTGAATCTCTGCTAAGATTTTTGCGTGAAAAGAAGATTATACCGTTCTTAGACGGGGACAGGGCTGGCGATCTTATATTACGTGAATTAGAACAGGTTGGGGCTAATATTGTGCGTGTGGTCAGGGCGCCTAGAGGTAAGGAGGTAGAGGAGCTTACACCGCTTGAAATCATAGAGCTGCTTAAAGAGGAGCCTACACCAACCAAGAAGGCGCAGGTAACACGCGACGCATTTACAGAAAAAGTAGCGTCCCTCTACAACTCGCTCAACGGAACCTTAGAAGCTGTGGTGCTCGACGAAGCTCTAAACGAGGTTGCGAGGATGCCCGTTAACGAGCTATACCCAAGTTTGGAGAAGGCAACTGGATACACACATATAGTCTTCGATGGCATCATAACGCAGAGGCTTGTTGACGCTGCGTCAAAGGCTGGTGTGAAGACACTCATCGGGCATAGATTAGGTGAACTGCAGAATATACCTGAGGGGCTTAGGGTTAACACATTCAAAGACCTTGGTATAGAGTAGCTCCTCTTTGATAATCCATAAGCTCAATCTGAAGAAGGGCTTCATAGCGTTAACACCTGAAGACGAAGACGACCTCTGGGCGTTAAGGAGAGTGATCGAACGAGGTGATCTGCTGACTACTTTTACTACACGTTCTATAAAGCGTCAAGGCGAGTTTATCAGACCGGATAAGGGCGAGCGAATACCTGTGCGCATAACGCTTGAGGTGGAGAAGACGAGTATAGATAGCAGCTTAAGCCGCCTTAGGGTATTCGGAAGGATAGTTGATGCCTCAAATGAGTCGGTCAAGAGGGGTGCCCACCACTCCCTCCTCATAACACCAGAGAAGAGGATCGAACTCCAAAAGGCTGTGTTCAGCGACCTACACATAAACATCCTAAAGAAGGCTTACAGCTCTGAACCTAGCTTTCTCATCGTAGCAGTAGATAGGAGGGAGGCTGCGATAGGCAGAGTGAAGGGTGCTCATCTCAAGATCATAACAACTATAGAGTCTTTCGCTGGCGGTAAGGCTTATTCAGAAGGCAGCATAACACAAACATACTATAACAAGGTTGTCGAAGCGCTTAAGGCAAGCGCTAAAGAAGACGAAACGATTTTCATAGTAGGCCCCGGACCTACTAAAAACGCTCTAGCCAACCTGCTAAAGAATGCGGGTAAGATAGGGAAGCGTGTCGGCGTAGTTGAAGGTGTGGATGTTGCTGGAGAGGATGGTGTCCGAATGGCTCTAAAGTCGCAGAGCCTTCAGCAGCTCCTAAAAGACCATAAGATAGTCAAAGCCTCTCTGCTTGTAGAAGAGGTTCTTCAGAGGATCGCAGAGGGCGACAGTAGGGTCGCTATTGGGTTAGATGAGGTTGCTAGGGCTGCTGAAGCTGGTGCTGTAGAATACCTTCTTATCTCAGATAAAGCGTTCGCTGAGGAAGCCAAAGAAGAGACAATGGTTCAGCTTTTAAATAAGGTCGAATCCAGAAGAGGGCAGCTCTATCTTCTAGACTCTTCAACAGAAGTCGGTCTCAAGATCTCTGCGTTAAGCGGTATAGTAGCTCTACTCCGATTTGAGGTGTCAAACCAATGTTTCTAAGATCCACTTCAAGTATCCTTCGCCTACGCTATCTGGGTTTATTTCAAGTAGCTCAGGAACTTCGTAGCTATGTGTTTTTAGCACCTCGCTCTTCAGCTGCTCAACCTTTGTTGATACTGTCTTGTAGATAACCAAGTATTCAGAGGCATCCTCAACCTTCCCCCTCCATTTATATATCGATCTCACTTTGAAGAATGTTGAGCAAGCTGCGAGCCCCTTTTCAACCATATTCTTTGCAGCGTCTGCTGCTTTCTCCTCAGATTCGTAAGTCGTTATAACTATGCGTACTTCATTCAAACCCGTGAACCCCCTTCTATATTCAGCAGATAGACACCTTTTATCGCTTACTGTGGTAGGAGGTAGGGGAAGAAGAGCATAGAGAGGACGAGGCTCAGAACCACAGCACTTACGGTGAGCGTAAGCCGTTTTATGGTCGCTTCGCTAGCAATGTTCTTTAGCGAGCCTTGCAGCAGTGCCCTAAACGTCTGCCCCCCGTCAAGCGGGTAGATCGGGAGGGCGTTGAATATGGAGATGTTAAAGTTTACGAACCAGATCCAGAAGAAGAGGTTAGCCAAGATCTGGTACAGGGAACCTAAAGGTGATGTGTAGAACCGCGACATGAGCTGTGAGAAGGGTATGAGCTGCTGATTAGCGGTCGAGAAAGTAGGCCAAACCAGATATAGAAAGGGGTTGAGCCTCCAAGCACCCCTATAGTTATCAAGCACCTCCCTAAGACCGATAGCAGTCAACCCAAGATAGCCTCTAGAGGGATCATAGGGGTTTGTCGCTGCTGTGACCTCAACGCTATAGGAGCCTATAACCTCACCTTCAGCCAACTTCACAAACCCCAATACAACCCTATCCTCAGGCTTGAGTGTGGAAAGTATGCTGTAAGCATCGACCATATTTGTGACGCTGACACCGTTTACTGAGATGAGCACATCACCTGGTTGTATACCAGCCACATGTGCGGGATACCCTTCAGCAACCGCTGTTACACCTAATCCATCAACTATGGGCGTGGCTGAGCCGAGTAGTGTAAGTAGAATTAGTAGGCTGACTAATGCTACCACCATATTTGACCCCGGTCCTGCTGCGAGGACACGCCCAGAGTCTCTTGCTTTGGCTGCGCGTATCTCCTTATCGTCAACCTCAACAAATGCGCCTATCGGGATGAATAGGAAGAAGAGCAAGCCCGTGGACTTCACTGGAAAGTTCAGACTTCTAGCTAAGACGCCGTGTGCCGCTTCGTGTACAGCGATCCCTACTATGAGCGCGATCCAACCGTATACTAGAGGAAGGTAGGGGTTGAGGCCGGGTATAAGTAGGTTTGCAAGGGGTGTCACAGATCTGATATACTCTCTCGCCAAGGCATTAAATACGATTATGCTAACAGAGCGGATCACGATGTAGAGTCCGATCACGGCTATGATGGGCATGAGGAGTGCGAAGAGCCAGCCTAACCAAGGTGTTATGGTGTAGCTGCCGAGCCTATCAAGTAGTCTTAGCCCGCGTTTAGTCTTCACTATTAGGAGTGGTGGTTGAAACTCCACCGCACCAGACTCCTTCCCATCTTTTTCTTCTGGCAACCGCCTTTCTACACTAAGGCTTAGAAGTTCAGATATATAATCTAGTGAGCTGCACTATACGGCGATGGCTACGCTTCTAAAGTGCAGTAGATGCAGCCAACCGCCAGTTTATTACAGATATTATTCAGGGGAGAGGCTGTGTAGAAGCTGCTTTCTAGAGTCGATCATCGAGAAGACTAGACGGACGATCTCTAAACACAAGATGCTCCACCATGGCGACAAGATAGGTGTCGCTGTTTCAGGAGGAAAGGACAGCCTAACCCTACTCCACATACTATCCAAAATAACAAGAGGGCACGCTTCTGAGATAGTGGCGCTTATCGTAGATGAGGGGATAGAAGGGTATAGAGAAGAAGCGGTTAAACACGCTATACAAACGTGCAACGAGCTGAGAATAAAGTATCACATACTGAGCTTCAAAGACGCGTACTCTCTAACATTAGATGAAGCAATAAAGCTAAGGAAGGATAATAGTTTAGCCGCTTGCACCATCTGCGGCGCGCTCAGAAGAAGGGCTATAGATCAGTTAGCGAAAGAATCTGGCGTGGATGTTATAGCCACAGCACACAACTTAGATGACATTCTCCAAACCTTCCTCATGAATCTGTTCTCAGGCGATATACAGCGGATTACTAGAAGTAGAGTTCTGGAGGAGCAATCAGAGCTCTTCCCGGTGAGGCGCATCAAGCCTCTGATGGAAATACCCGAGGCGGAGGTGGCGCTCTTCGCTTACCTCAAGAGTATACCCTTCCAGCGTGTGAGCTGCCCCTACATGAATGAATCTATAAGGTCCGAGGTAAGGGCTATACTAAACGAAATGGAACTTAAGCACCCCGGCATAAAGTTCAATCTACTAAGATCCTACCTAAAGATCACATCCAACCTGAAGCTTGAAACGAAGAGTTTCGTCTGCAGCCTCTGCGGATACCCCTCCTCCAACCAAATATGCAGCGTCTGCACAATACTCGCTAAGATCAGAGGCGAAGTAAATAGAGCAAAACATCCAAATACCACCCAAACCTAAATCTTTACTGGGTGGCGGGGAGGGCTGGGAGGCTAGCCGTCTCCCAAAAACCTGAAAACGGCTACATGCAGGGGCCAGTAACCACCAGGTAAAACACCGCATCTGAAAAACCCGCCAACTGGGTGGGGATGAAGCCGCGCTGCGGTGGGTAGCAGCAAGGAGCACCCCTCTCGAAGGAGAGGGTGTGACTCTCAACCACCGAACCGAGTCAGGTCCGGGAGGGAGCAGCTCTAAGGTGGGGCTGGCTACGCTGCCGCATCTACGTGGTCGACTTCATCTGGTTGGAGAAGGGGTTCGGGTGCGGTGTGAATTCTGGTGGAGCCGCCACCTCTTGGCACGTATAAGGAGTATTTGGAGTGGTTTATTTCTTTGGTTGGGTAGATTCCTCTTCTTTAACCAGCTTCCCTTCAACTAAAACCGCGTTGACTTGATAGATTTCCTCGGTGATCGTGTTGCCTCTGACCAGCTTTCGCCTCCTTTCACCCTTCTCAGCCTTTCGCAGCCCCGTACCTTTCGTTAGCAGAACATACTTCTTAACCCCGCCTAAAACGTCTGCACGCATAGGGAAACCGGCCTTATCACTCCCCCCAGTTATCTTTATCTTACCTGGGATCCCGATGACCTCTGCATCGAATACGTCGCCTATCTTAAGCCCTATCAGCGGTTGAGCCAGCTCGTCTTTGAGCTCCTTGCTGATAGCCCTACCTGTTTTAGGGTCTGAGACCACTAGTTTGAAGGTTGGCAAGCCACACCAGACAGAGACCCCAACATCTAACTAAATAAGCGTTTAACTAGATGTATCTAACGCTGCTGTAGTTTTGACCGTTTTGTGGAGTGGTAGGTTGTGGTTTGGTTTATTGCGCTTAATGCTCCTTTTTAGCCCTCTCGTCGACACTATCATTATTAAGGTTGAAGCGTGGCTTTTAGCCAGTTTACTCACTTTCAGGAGCGATCGAATATTTACTCCTCGGTTTGGGTATCTTGGTGCTCGATATCTATATATATGACGCAAGGAAGAAATTTAACCCACCTTAGATTTTAGGTGGTAGTCGATGGGTATTCTTTGCGTAGCATCCCAGACGCCGCTAATCCAGCTCATCAACCCCAGCGTGGCTGTAAGTGGAGGGGTTATTGACCTATCTACTCTTACTGAAGGTGTCGACTATAGGTTTAGCCCAGGCGGCGTCAGTAGGATGCTCTACCCCTTGTTGACGCGGATGGTGGAGAGTGGTATAGTGGATGGGGTTGAGTGGATATCTTTAAATCCGAATGCGCCACCTAAAGCATCGTTTAAAGGTATTAATCTTAATCACGTTAGTTTACCTGAAGCGAAGCTTAAAGGTTATGCTGCTGTGAAAGAGGGGATTTGGCGTCTATTCCACGGTTTGAGGAAAGCAGAAAACCTTGAATTTTGGTGTGATGAGTACATAGATTACATGTTCTTGAATCGTAGATTTAGTGAGTTGGCGTATGCTCTTCATCGTCAACTGGATTTCGATGGCTTCTACATACACGACTTTCAGCTTCTGCCGATGGGGTCTACGCTCCCCGCAGCCGAGCCGAAGATATTTAGGTGGCATATACCATTCAGAACGCACGATCTGCCGAAGAGCTGGCAACCAGCCCTACTAAAGTACTTGAGTTACTACGATGTGGTGATCGTGAGCAGCCGAACCTACCTCCAAGAGTTAAGGAGATTGGGGTATGAGGGCGATGCCTTCCACATATACCCTTATATAGACCCCTCACAGTACACACAGCCAACCACACAACAGATTCAAGACCTACGTGAGCATCTAGGCATAAGTGAAGGGGATAAGGTGTTACTTACAGTAGCCAGATTAGATCCTATGAAGGCGCAAGATAAGGTGATCTTAGCCCTTAAGAGGGTCGTCTCCAAGATCCCTGACACGAAGCTTGTCTTGGTTGGTGATGGCAGCTTCTCCAGCTCCAAACTAGGTTTGTCTAAGGGTGAGAGGTGGTTACAGTACCTTAGAGAATGTGTGGAAAGGGAAGGGTTGGGGAGGAATGTGGTCTTCGCCGGCTATCTTCCAGAGAAGGATTTAGGGACTGCGTATGCGATGTGTGACGCCTTCATACTACCATCGGTTAGAGAGGGCTTCGGACTCGTGGTTGTTGAGGCTTGGCTATATAAGAAGCCAGTTATAGTCAGCTCTTACGCAGGTGTTGCTGATCTAATAGAAGATGGTGTAAACGGGCTCCTATTCGACCCCAACAAGACCGATCAGTTAGCCTCTAAAATAATTAAGGTTCTAACCGATGAGGAGCTTGCTGAGAGGCTCGGTAAGGAGGGTTTCGAAACATCCAAGCTCTGCCACATAGACGAGGGTATAAAGAAGGAAACAGAGGTCCTCTCAAAGTACTTAGGCGGTGTCAGATATGCTACCGTTTGAGAGTATCTATCCAATAATTTACGTAGCCGTAACTCTACTTCTGACGTATATTGCGACTAAGATTGTGACCCTCTTCATCCGAGGGATCTTTAGATCCGGTATCCCCATAATAGCCGTTCACGTAGAGAAGATAGTGATCATAGCGATCTGGGTCATAGGTGTGCTGATCGCTGTTCAAACGGTTGGTGTAAGGATAGACCTTATCCTTCTACTCTTTGCACTAGCAGGCTTTGCAGCGATACTAGCCCTCAGAGACGTTTTACAGAACATGGCGGCCAGATACTTCAGCGAACTCTACGTCCCATTTAAGCTCGGTGACGAGATCACCGTACTCAACTACAGTGGTAAAGTCATTGGAGTTAACCCTACGTGCACAATCCTACTGACCAAAGAAGAGAATATTATCAGCATCCCGAACCAGATCTTTATGAAAGAGCCGATCATTAACTCAACACAAGCAGCCTGGAAGGAGCTGATCATACCAATAATCGTGCCGAGCAACATCGACTTAGCAGAATTCGAAGAGAGCGTTCTTAAGGCGTGCAATAAGCTGAAGATGTATTGGGATGAAAACTTCCCCCCTCTCCTAACAACTAAAAGGCGTGATGAGAAAGAGATACATCTCGAACTCAGGCTTATGGTGAATGCGCCGGAGAAGAAAGAGGTTGCTACCGCTGAGATAAATAGGAGGATATTTGAGATTCAGCAGAAGCTCAAAAGTAAAGCTCGGCAACACAGTAGCCAGCAAAATTGAAAACCTTGGCGCTCAAGCATCTTTGGGATGAGTGGCAGAATATCGTAAACACCATAAAGTCAAGCGCCTCTCTATTCATACTCCTAGACTACGATGGCACACTCACACCCATAGTGGAGAGGCCGGAAGACGCAAACCTATCACCTGAAACAAGAAGCCTTCTAAAAACCCTATCTGATAAACGAGGGTACAGAGTCGGCATACTCTCAGGTAGGGTTTTAGAGGATGTCAAGAAGCGAGTGGGCTTACCAAACCTATACTACGCAGGGAACCACGGTTTAGAGTTAAGTGGGCCAGATATAGAGTTTGTGCACCCAAAGGCTAAAGAGCTGGCTGAAAGCATCTCAAAAATCTCTGAGGAGCTGAAGATCGAGCTAGGCGGTGTCGAAGGGGTCATCGTTGAAGACAAGACCCTAACGTTAAGCGTACACTACAGAGCCACACCGCCAGATAAGGTAGATTTGGTTAAGCAGAAGGTGCTTGAAGTAGCGCACCGTTGGCAGCACCTACAACTCACCTACGGAAAGAAGGTGCTCGAGGTAAAGCCTAGACTGGATTGGAATAAGGGTAGAGCTGCGCAGCTTCTAATCGATAGAGTGGCTCCTGAGAGCTTACCGATATATGCTGGAGACGATAGCACAGACGAAGATGCATTCCTACAGCTCAGCAGAGGCATAACCATCTTAGTATCCAGCACCCCAACCCAAACGAACGCAAGATACTATCTCAGAGACCCCGAAGAAGTCAAAGAGCTCCTCAAGCGATTAGCAGCACTATGATGAAAGGAGAGCCAAAAGGCTTATGCAAAGAATTTCGCACCAAAACGCTAATATTAAAAGCATAGAGGAGGTAAAATAGCAATCGGAGCTCCGGTCGTCTAGCCCGGTCAAGGATCGCGGCCTCTCGAGCCGCAAACGCGGGTTCAAATCCCGCCCGGAGCACCATCCCTTCGGATGATGGGATCACCCGAATTCTGAGATTTGAGGATATTTGAGGGGGTTCTCTTTAATCTCCTTATCGCCTCTTTTAAGGCGTTTTCAACTACCTTTGAAACATTTAAGCCTAGAGCCTTTATCTTTGTGTGTTGTTTAGGTTAAGCAATGATAGAGCTGGGCCTTAATCATCTGATATTCTTCGAGCAAGGCTTTATAGTGCTCAATCTTCTAATTGCAAATTTCAATATGGTTTGGTTATATTGGGTTAACGCCTTCGCTTGAACGGTTATAAATAAGAAAAGAGCGTTAAAAATGTAGGCTATGAAGGTGTCTGTTGATTGGAAATTATTTCTTATTCTGTGGGTTGCGAGTGTTTTTAGTGTTATGGCTATTGTGCCATACATCTTGACGCTTCAAGCAGATTTGTTAAAGGATCTTCCAATACCTTTACACATACTTTTGCCGATACAGCTTGTTCAGAATGCGGTTTTGTTTGCGGTTTTTGTTTTCTTTGGTTTGTATTTGGCGAAGAGGGTTGGTTTTGGTGCTCCATTATTGGAGAGGTTGTTAGAGCGAAGGGAAGCAAAAGCTTATCTTAAATCCATTTTAGGTATCTCGATAGCGTCTGGGGTGCTGGTAAGCATTCTCATAGCTGGAATTGATTATTTATTCTCCATTTTCGTTGAACCATCGCCTATTGATCAACCAACTCCAGCATCTCCACCAATATGGCAACGTTTCCTAGCCTCTTTTTACGGAGGGGTCGGTGAGGAAGTGATTATGAGGCTCTTTTTAATGAGTCTGCTAGTCTGGGCGTTCTCAAAAATCAAGAGGACAGATGAAGTCAAACCAAACAGCTTTAGTATATGGTTAGCTATTATTATCACAGCCATCCTTTTTGGCGTTGGTCATTTACCATTTGCAGCCACATTAGCTCCACTCACACCTTTAGCAACCGCGCGGATCATTTTCTTGAATGGTATTGGTGGTATCGTTTTTGGCTGGCTCTACTGGAGAAAAGGATTAGAGTCAGCGATGATCTCCCATTTTTCTGCCGCGGCTCTACTAAATGTGATTTTCCCATCCTTATAAATAAAGAAATAAGCCAACGAAGTTGAGCTGCCCCCTTTGGCTTTATTGTTTTAAGGAGCTATGTGGAGGCTTTCTTTTTGTAGTTGTTTTGTGATAGCCATCTTACTCCTTCTTTGAATCCTTCGAAGTATACTTCTTTGTTCCCTGCACCTTCTCTATGAGGGCTTGAAATAGTTGGCGAAGCAGCAGAGGATTTGAACAGAGATTTAAAGTTCTGCTTTGCCCGAGAGCTCTGGTGAGCAAGTAGAATTTTGGACAAATTCTTATGGTGTTGTATCGCTCTAAGTGGTGGCTAAAACCTTTTTAACCACTTTTAACAGCTCCTTTGGGTATGAGTAATGCGGATTTATCTGAGGTTGTAGCTAAAATACCAAAGAGCAGCCGCAGCAGCCTCTCCACACAGCTCACCGATATACTTCTGAACGCTAAGGGCGGCGATAAACTGCCAAGTAGCTTAGCGAAGAGCTTCCTTTACCTCTGGCAGAAGGGTAGGTTGGAGGAAGATGAGGGTATGGAGGTTCTGCTCAAAGCAGCCCTAGC
>Ga0197143_1001367_pt1 | contig 20690 bp, 17 predicted proteins | sample GBS70_MetaG_FD_148603 | JGI IMG/M metagenome (GOLD analysis project Ga0197143, IMG submission 148603) | Sediment microbial communities from Great Boiling Springs, Gerlach, Nevada, United States - GBS 70_MetaG | ecosystem: Environmental > Aquatic > Thermal springs > Hot (42-90C) > Sediment...
AGCCTCATTTATCTCCTCCTTAACTCAACTTGAACCGTAACTCGAGAAGGTTCGGCTTCCAAACCCCTAACTGTCAGAGGCACCTCCAAGCTGAAACTTTCCTTGAGGCCCTCAAGGTCAATGGGTTCGGTAGTAACGTGGTCAATCCTCTCCAAAACTTCCTTGGGTCCCGAAAGGTGAACATTCGGAGGATTAACCCTAACTGAGACTACCTCATAAGAAGGGGGAGGGAGCCCCTTAAATTGCACCTTAACCGAAACGGCTTTTCTCACAAGTTCCGATAGCTTGACCCTTAACTCTGAGGGGCTTAAGCCTACCACCTCAATGCCCGAAGGCACCTTTACCTCTTCAGGCCGAAGAATGAAGGTATTAATACCCGCATGGGCATTCTTAAGATCCAGGAAAATCCCCATATCCTCAACCTTTAAACGATCTAACTTATGAACAGGCCCCTTAACTTTAACTATAAGTCTTTGAGGCTCAACGTCCATAAGCACAAGGTTCAAGGGAAGGGAAGTTATCTTTACGGGTACAAATAAGGTTAGTTCCGTATAGCTTGTACCCTTGACAAAAACCCAAAGGAAAAGGGCTACCAACACACTAAGAAGCTTAAGAGGTATGTTCTCCGTTAGAAGATCTTTCAGGAAGTTTTTTAGCCTTTCTTTCAACTCGTTTTCTCCTCCTTTGAAGAATAAGTAAATTGGTCAAAACAGTCCTCAAGCGCCCCATCTCCAAATTCCGAGTAAGCCTTCCTCCCAAAGCCAGGGAAATGCTCCCCCGCTCCTCAGAGATAACTATCACCACCGCATCGGTCTTCTCCGAAAGGCCAAGAGCTGCCCTATGTCTTGCTCCAAGCAGTTTGCTCATTCTCGGGTTATCGCTTAAGGGAAGGAAACACCTGGCAGCAAAGACTCTTCCCCTTTTCACAATCACTGCCCCATCGTGAAGAATGGAATCCCGGGAAAAAATGGATAATAGCAATTCCCTCGTTAACTTGGCGTCAAGCTCAACCCCAAGCTCAACCTGAGAGATAACATCGGCCTCCCTCTCCAGAACTATTATGGCCCCACGCCTTTGCCTCGCTAAACTCGATGAGGCCTCAACCAGCTCCTCGATCAATGAGGGTTGATAAGGGGGGAACCTTTTCCCCCCGAGAAAGGGCGTCCTTCCCATGGTAGAAAGGGCCCTTCTTATATCCTCTTGAAAGATGACGATGATAAAGACGATTATGGAATCAATGAAATTACTCAGGATCCAATGTATGGTAAAAAGTCCCCATTTCCGAGCGGCAAGGAAGGCCAAAATTAAAAAGGAAAGACCCAAAAGGATCTCCAGCGACCTTGTTCCCCTTAAAAGAAGCAGGATCCAATATACTACAACCGAAACAACCCCTATATCTATCAGATCCCTTAACCCTATATTTCGGATTACTTCCCATAGTGGCATTTAAAACCCACTTTCAATGGCATCGATCACATCAACCACATGTCTTGTGGCTCTAACATCATGAACTCTAACTATATGAACCCCCTTTAAGACACAATAAGCAACCGCTCCCAAGGTCCCATAAAGCCTATCGGAAACCGGAACCCCTAAGATTTCCCCTATAAAACTCTTACGAGAAGGTCCAACTAAAATGGGCTTTCCAAGTTCTTCCAGCTCCTTTAAGCGTCTGAAAATCTCAAGGTTATGATTAAGCCTTTTCCCAAATCCTATCCCCGGATCAATGACAATTGAATCCGGATGAACGCCTTCTGATTCGGCTTTATCTATGCTTTCTTTCAAATAGGCCTTTATCTCCACTATCACATCATCATACTGGGGATCAAGTTGCATCGTCTTGGGAGTGCCCTTTATATGCATGAGGATCAAACCCGCTCCGCTTTCTGAGATCACTTTCGCCAGCTCCGGATCAAACCTCAAACCGCTTATGTCGTTTACGATCTTTGCCCCCGCCTGAAGGGCTTCATAGGCCACTCGAGCTTTATAGGTATCAATGGATATGGGAATGGGGATTTTCGGGGCAATAGCCTCAATAACCGGAATGACCCTTCTTAGCTCTTCTTCAAGGGATGTGGGGTCAGAAAAGGGCCTTGTGGATTCGCCTCCTATATCGATTATGTCAGCTCCCTCCTCAACCATTTCGAAAGCCCTCTCTATGGCCAATTGTTTATCCAAATAAAGGCCCCCGTCAGAAAAGGAATCGGGAGTCACATTTAAGACCCCCATCACCAGGGTCCTTTTACCAAGTTCAAGTTCCCCTCCCTTTATGCGAAACCTAAAATGTTTTTTCATCCTTCGAGGATTTGATTAAGCTCCTCGCCACTTAGTGATTCCTTCTCCAATAAGACCTCTACAAGCTTTTGAACCCTTGGGGCGTTCTCCTTGAGGATCGATTTGGCCCTTTCGTAACATTCCTCTACGATCCTTCTCACCTCCAGATCTATCTCCTCGGCCGTTTTTTCGCTGTAATCCTTATGCATGACAAGCTCTTTACCCAAAAATACCTGTTCCTCCTTCCGTCCAAAGGATAAAGGACCTAACCTTTCGGACATACCCCACTGAGAGACCATTTTTCGAGCGATTTCGGTGGCCTTTTCGATGTCGTTACCCGAACCCGTTGTCACATGACCAAGAAAAAGCTCCTCCGCCGCCCTTCCCCCTAAAAGGACCGTTATTGCGGCCAAAAGGTAATCCTTGGTGTAAATGTGCCTGTCGTCTTGAGGGAGCTGTTGAGTTAAGCCAAGGGCTTGTCCTCTGGGGATGATCGTGACCTTATGAACTGGATCGGCCCCCGGGGTAAATTTCGCCACAAAGGCATGCCCTGCCTCATGGTAGGCTATGCTCCTTCTTTCTTCCCCGCTAAGGATCATGCTCTTTCTTTCAGGACCCATTAAGACCTTGTCCTTTGCCTCTTCAAAGTCCCCCATGCTGACTCTATCTTTGCCCTTTCTGGCCGCAATTAAAGCCGCTTCGTTAACCAGGTTCTCAAGATCCGCCCCCGTAAACCCTGGAGTCCCCTTGGCTATAAGGGAAAGGTCCACATCCTCCGCCAGAGGGGTCTTTCGCGTATGAACCCTTAGGATTGCTTCCCTACCCTTAAGGTCGGGGATAGGGACCACAATCTGACGGTCAAACCTTCCAGGTCTCAAAAGGGCTGGATCAAGAATATCGGGTCGGTTGGTCGCCGCAATAACCACAATGCCTTCATTCGCTTCAAAACCGTCCATTTCTACAAGCAGTTGATTCAAGGTCTGTTCCCTCTCGTCATGCCCTCCACCAAGCCCTGCTCCTCGGTAACGGCCAACTGCATCAATCTCATCGATGAATACAATGCAAGGGGCGTTACGCTTCGCCTGAGCAAATAGATCCCTAACCCTGGCGGCTCCCACCCCAACGAACATCTCCACAAAATCGGAACCGCTTATGCTCAGAAACGGAACATCCGCCTCTCCGGCTATGGCCCTGGCTAAAAGCGTCTTCCCCGTTCCCGGAGGCCCCACCAAAAGGATCCCCTTGGGGATCCTGGCCCCAAGCTTGGTGAAACGATAGGGATTTTTCAAAAACTCAACTATCTCCTTCACCTCCTCCTTACACTCGTCAATGCCCGCCACATCCTCGAAGGTGACCTTCTTCCCCTCATCCTTATTGAAAAAACGCGCCCGGCTTTTGCCAAAAGTAAAAGCCTTGCCACTTCCGGCTTGCATCTGTCTCATGAAATAAAGCCAAATCCCCATGAGCACCAAAAACGGGATCCAACTGATGACAAAGGACTGAAAAAAAGAAACCTCATTCGGCTTAGCCGTTATTCTTACCCCTTTGGACTTCAAAAGAGGAAGGGCCTCCGGATCAGGCGGCAATACCGTTTTAAAAGAAGACCCATCCCTCATGACCCCATTCACCCTTTCTCCCTTTATGGTGACTGAAGTCACCTTACCCTCTTCCACCGCTGAAAGAAATTCCGAATAGGAGAGTTCCTTCTGTTTAGTTGGAGAAAGGGCATTAAGAGCCAAAAGTATAAGGCCCACTATTAAAAACCAACCCAAAAGCCCTTTGTACATACTATAACCTTCTTTCTCGAGCTAAGAAAATGATAACACTCGAGAAGGGTCCCTTCAATAAAGGATTAATTCTGATCCTTCCAGTACCTTTCTCTTAGTCTCCGATGTAATATTTTTCCGGTGGCGGTCCTTGGCATCTCCTCATCCGGAATGAAGTCAACGGATTTGGGGATCTTGTAACTCGCTATCTTGCCTCGGCAGTGTCCGATGATCTCTTGAGCCAACTCAGGACTTGGAACATACCCTTCCTTCAAAACCACAACTGCCTTAACCGCCTCACCCCATTTTGGATCCGGCACTCCAATTACCGCCACGTCCTTAACCGCGGGGTGAGTGGCCACAACCGCCTCCACTTCCGAGGGATAAACATTTTCGCCACCGGTTATTATCATATTGGCCTTTCGGTCAACCAGGTAGTAGTAACCATCTTCATCCTTTTTGGCCATATCGCCTACTGTAGCCCATTCGCCCCTGAAGGCTGCTTGGGTCTTTTCAGGGTCCTTCCAGTAACCGCTGAACATATGAGGAGTTCGGGCGTAAAGTTCACCCACCTCTCCAACAGGTACTTCATTCCCTTCCTCGTCAAGAAGCTTAACCTCATCCACCCCAAAGACTTCCCGACCTACCGAACCCAACTTTTCCAACTGCTCCTCAGGCCTTAAAAGTGTCACAATACCTGTCTCGGTGGAACCATAGGCTTCCCAGAGTTGGGCATTCTTAAAGTAGTCCATTATCTGAAGCTTGAGCTCCTTTCGAGCAGGGGCGCTGGAGATAAGAAGCTGCTTAAAAGCGCTCACATCGTATCGTCCTTTCACCGCATCGGGAAGAGACAAAATGATCACATAATGAGTCGGAACAAGGGAGGTAAAAGTGGGACGGAACAAATCGGCAGATCGCAAAAAGTCCTCGGGATCAAAACTCACCATGTTGTAAACCATAACGGGAGCACTAACCAACGTGAAGGGGAAGGAATAATAAACGGAGTTTATGTGACACATGGGCATGACCAACATCACCTTATCGTTAGGGGTCCAAGCGTGGTTAATCAAGGTCACACAGAAGTGAGCCATATTGGCCTCATGGCTCCTTATAACTCCCTTAGGCCTTCCAGTCGTACCTGAGGTATACATGATCATCCAAGGATCAGCCGAATCCACAAGTACATCTGGCTCATTAGGCGATCCTCTATCTATCACCTCTTCATAATGAAGGTAGCCCTCAGGAGCTTTTCCTTCTCCGAGGTAGATGAAATTGGTGGACGGAATGGTCTCCAGTTTATTCCTTATGGAATTTATGGTATCCACAAAAGGAGCCTCAACAATTATGGCCTTACTCTCCGAATGATTCAAAACATATTCGATCTCAGGAGGGGCAAGCCTGAAAAGAACAGGTACCGCTATCTGACCGCCTTTGGCACAGGCCGCATAAAATTCCATCCATTCAACTCGGTTATAAGCGATCATAGCCGCCCTTTCGCCATAACCAACCCCCATATCCCTTAAGGCGTTGGAAAGTCGACAGGATCTTTCGTTCCACTGCTTAAAGGTCCAAGTTTTATATTTGTCCTGACACCCTACCTTATCAGGGTAATTTCTCGCATGAAGCTTAAGAACTGCTCCGATATTTGGCCATTTGCTCTTTAACATTTTGGCACCTCCTCACATAGGTTCTTTCATTGGTCCAAACCTTTGAACGAATCTCTCCTTGACGGCTTTATTTACCAGGTTCTTAGGCCATTCCCCTCTTATAACCCTCAAGACCTCTTCCATGGAAATCTGGGGCATCGAAGCCATGGCTTCGGGGGAGAAAAAGGCCGAATGGCCAGTTACGATCACATTGGGAAGACTGTAAATGGGATGACTCGGGGGAGTAGGTTGAGTTTCAAGGCCGATAACATCAAGACCGGCCCCAGCGATAAGCCCCTCCTTTAAGGCTTGATACATGGCTTCGGTGTCCACTATCTCACCCATTGAGACATTTATTAAATAAGCGGTCCGCTTCATCTTTTTAAACTCTTCGAGCTTAAAAAGGTTTCTGGTTTCGGGAGTAAGAGCGCAATTGATGGAAATAAAATCCGATTCCCTAAGAAGGGTATCAAAATCCACAAGCTTAACCCCAAGCCCTTCCGCCACCTCCGTGGGAACATAAGGGTCATAGGCAATGACCTTCAGACCTAACCCCTTTCCTATCTCAGCCACCCTTCTCCCTATGGATCCAAGGCCAACAATACCGAGGGTTTTGCCATTCACCCTATAAACACCTACCCATGCCTTTTTCATCTCCTCATGCATGAAGGGTGCACCCCAATATCCTTCTAAGACTTTCTGATAAACCTGATAGATCCTCCGAGCAAGCCCCAATAAAAGAGCTATAGCATGCTCAGCCACCTCGTCCTTACAGTAAGGACCAATATTGGCCACACATATACCCCTTTCAGTAGCTGCTTCTAAATCTACGCTTGCAGTAGATAAGCGGGCTATCATTATAAACCTACATCTCTCAAGGCCTTCTATCACCTTCCTGGTAAAGGGTGCAGTCTGCATCACGATGATGTCAGCATCACGGCCTATCTCCAAAAGCTGATCTTCATTCAAGGGCTCCACAAGCTTATCCGAAACAAGCTCCGCCCCCACTTCTCTTAAAACATCGGCCTTCAAAGGGAGGTTCCTACTGGGAACAATAGAGACTACCTTCCACTTAAAACTGCAATTTCCTTGATACATGCCTTTCCTCCTTTTTTCGAAATTTTTAAGAATATGGAAAGCTTTTTTCGCCTGCGAGGGGAAAAGGGGTTGCTTATATCACTTAGCCAATAGAAGGCTTTTCCTCCTCCTCGAGAATCACCCTTATTTTATCAAAATTTTTTATGACTTCAATATCCCAACAATAGGAATTCTCTCTCCGCAGAAGGGACAGGAGTGGTTTCGAAGGAAGGATTTAACAAATCTTACCCCGTAACGTTGGATGAGAAGCTCTCCACAGGAAGGGCAATAAGTGTTTTCATAAGGATGACCAAGGAGGTTACCTAAGTAAACAAACCTTAAACCTAGCTCTTTTCCTATTGAATAAGCCCTCTCCATAAGCTCAAGGGAAGTAGGAGGAGCGTTAAAAAGATAAGCGGGATAGTAAGCAGTAAGATGCCACGGGGTATCTTTTCCGAGTTCATTTAATATCTTTTTCCCTATGGATCTCAATATCCTTTCCTCATCGTTCACCCCAGGTATAACCAAAGTGGTTATTTCCACATGAACGCCTTTTTCCTTTGCCAAAACCAAGTTCCTCCATATGAACTTTACCTCCCCTCCACACCATCTTCTCACCACCTCCTCATCTCCCTTCACATCCACATTCATGGCATCAAGCCCTGATTGGATAAGGTGATTCAAGGCCTCTTGAGTCATATAACCGTTTGTCACAAAGGTGTTATAAAGTCCCCTTTTTCGGGCAAGCTCAAAAACCTCCATAGCCCATTCTAGGGAAAGGGTTGGTTCGTTAAAGCTTATGGAGGTTCCCTGGCATTTCAGTTGAATCGCTATTTCCACAAACTCTAGAGGACTTACGAATCGGCCCTTTCCAATCCCTTTGCTTATCTCCCAGTTCTGACACCAGGGACAATCGAAATTACAAGACCAACTGCCAACCGTTAAACTTTCACTTCCGGGATAAAAGTGGAAAAGAGGCTTCTTCTCAATTGGATTTACCGAAATAGAAGAAACAGAGCCGTAAATCAGGGTGAATAACCGGCCCTCACTGTTTTCCCTGGTCTTGCACCATCCTCTTTTACCAAGGGAAATCAGGCATCTCCTCTCGCAAGTGAGACACCTCAGGCCATTCTCTTCTTCCTTATAAAGCAAAGCCTCCTTTACAAAAGGCGCCTTTGGGGTTTCCATGACTTGCGGTATAATTTTAATCTGAAATGTACCCTTCAAAGCAGGAAAAAAGTGGTTTTTTTACGCTCAAAAGGGAAATTGATGGGGGCAAAGTAAGGCCCCTTTATTTGCTTTGGGGAAGTGACCGTTTTCTTTTAAAAGAGGCCGAAAACCTAATTCTAAAAAAAATTCTTCCCGAAAACGAAAAAGGTCCTTCTTTGAGGGTTTTTGAAGAGGGTGTGGAAGCAAAGAACCTATTAACGGAGATAAAAACCCTTCCTTTTTTATCTAGGAAAAAGGTGATCATTTTGAGGGAGGGAAAAGCCCTCCTTGAGGAGTTTTCGGATGAACTTTTTAGGTTCTCCGAGCGTCCTACACCCGGAGTTTTTTTGATCATATGGACGCAGGATGAAGTGCCCGAGGCTTTAAGAGAACACGCTTTTTCTTTGAACCTCACCCCCCGGGATTCCCTGAATTTCCTCATCCAAAAGGCCAAAGAGAATGGAATCATCTTGAGCCGTGAGGCCCTTGAGTTTCTGAGAGAGGTCTGCGGAAACGACCTTGAAGCCATTTGCCAAGAGATAGAAAAGATCGCCCTTTATAAGGGCCAGGGGTTTGTGACGTTAAAGGACTTAGAGGGACTTCTCTTTGACTTCAAAATGAAAACTGTGTTTGAACTTTTAGAAATTATAGAGAAAGGAGACCTGAAGAAGGCCCTTAAGGTTTTGGAAGATCTTCTTGAACGAGGTGAGGCCTCGCCTAAGATCCTGGGGGCCATGGCTTGGAGGATAAGGGAAATCTTGAGGAGACGAAAGGAAAAAAAGCTTCTTCACCTTTGGAAGGACCTTTATAGACTCGATTTTCAGATAAAAAGAAGCGGGCGAACCTCGCGTTTCCTTTTCGAGGACTTTATCCTTGAGCTTTCTGGGAAAACTCCTTTTTGAGGGAATAAACAAGAGAGCTCAGTTTTGACACATAGCGGGAAGCGGTCCTTGAGTGAAGTACGCCTTTGGAGACCGTCTTCTGGATTATGGAAACAGCTTTCCTCAAGGACTCTTCCGCTTGAGGTACATTCTTTATTTGCACGGCCATTCGGACTTCCTTGATCGCGTTTTTCACCTTAGTTTTCCAGTAACGGTTACGAAGCCTTCTTTTTTCGTTTTGCCTTTCCCTCTTTAAAGCCGACTTGTTCCTTTTGGGCATCTTCGAAACTCCACTTTTAGGTTTCTGGTCTTTTTATCTCATAATTGAGGTTCTGTCAACAAGTTGACCTAAAGGAGGTCCTGAATGTATCCTTCAAAAGGAAAGGCCATGGAAGGTATAGTGATCCTCGATTTCGGTTCCCAGTATACTCAGCTTATAGCCCGAAGAATCCGCGAGTTTGGGGTCTGGAGCGAGATTCATGTTCCCCCCCTTGATGTTTCTTCTATAAAAAGACTTAACCCAAAGGGCATCATACTTTCCGGTGGTCCCAGTTCGGTTTATGAAAAGGATGCTCCAAAAATGGACAAGGAAATCTTCAGCTTGGGCATTCCCATTTTGGGCATCTGTTACGGGATGCACCTTATGGTGGAGCTTCTCGGAGGAAAGGTCAAAAGTTTTCCGGTAAGAGAATACGGAGGAGCAGAGCTTTACATCGATGAACCCGACGAAATCTTTTACTCCTTGGAAAAAGACACACCTTACCGGGTATGGATGAGCCACATGGATAGCGTAAAAGAGCTACCTTCTGGCTTTAAAAAATTAGCCCATACGCCTGATTGCCCTTATGCAGCTATAGGAGATATGAAAAGGCGTTTCTTCGGACTTCAATTTCATCCAGAAGTGGCCCACACCGTAATAGGGAAAAAGGTACTTGAGAATTTCCTCTTTCGCGTCTCCCAGACAGAGAAAAGTTGGAATATGTCCTCCTTTGTGGAAGAGAAAGTCAAGGAGATAAGAGAAACGGTCAAGGAGGGCAAAGTAATTTGCGCCCTTTCGGGAGGCGTTGATTCCTCTGTAACGGGAGCACTTCTTCTTCGAGCAGTTCCTGAAAGGACCGCCTTTATCTTCATAGATAATGGCCTTTTGAGGTTTGGAGAAAGGGAAAACGTCGAGAGGATCTTCCGGGAAAAATTAAGAGCTGACCTTAGGGTTATAGATGCTTCTCGGCTTTTTTTGGAGAAACTCAGAGGGGTGAAGGATCCGGAAAAGAAGCGCAAAATTATAGGTCGAGCCTTTATCAAGGTCTTCGAAGAAGAAGCCCGAAAAATCGGGAATGTCAGGTATTTGGCCCAAGGAACCCTTTATCCGGATGTGATCGAAAGCACTTCTTATAAGGGGCCTTCGGTCACCATAAAGACTCACCACAATGTGGGAGGGTTGCCCAAAAGGATGAACCTCAAGCTTATTGAACCCTTAAGGGAGCTTTTCAAGGACGAAGTAAGACTTCTCGGAAGGGAATTGGGATTGCCCGAGGAGATAATAGAAAGGCATCCATTCCCTGGTCCAGGTCTTGCGGTAAGGTGTATAGGAGAGGTGACCGAAGAGAAGCTCGAGATTCTAAGGCAGGCCGATCGAATCCTGGAAGAGGAGATAAAAAAGGCGGGTCTTTACGAGGAGGTTTGGCAGGCCTTTCCGGTACTTCTACCCGTTAAGACCGTAGGGGTAATGGGGGATAAGAGGACTTATGAGTATGTAGTAGCTTTAAGGGTTGTGGAGAGCCTTGATGCCATGACGGCCGATTGGGTTCGTTTGCCCTATGATCTCCTTGACAGGATCGCCAAAAGGATCATCAATGAAGTAAAGGGAGTGAATCGGGTAGTTTACGATATAAGCTCTAAGCCTCCCTCAACCATTGAATGGGAATAATATGGATTTTGCTCACCTCCATCTTCATAGCCAATATAGCATACTGGACGGTGCTATAAGGTTTGAGGAGCTCTTGCAACTTCTCGAGGAGAAAAACTTTAAGGCTTGTGCCTTAACTGACCACGGCAACATGTTCGGGGCCATCGAGTTTTACACTATGGCCCTTGAAAGGGGGATAAAACCCATTTTGGGCTGTGAAGTATATGTGGCCCCTACCAATCGTTTCGATCGCATCCCTGACCCCTATCATCTTCTCCTTCTGGTTATGAACGACAAGGGATATCGGAATTTATGTCACCTTTTGAGCCTTTCTTATCTTGAGGGTTTTTACCATAAACCCAGGATCGATTACGAACTACTTGAAAGGTATGGGGAAGGCCTGATCGTTCTAACCAGTTGCTTGAAAGGTGAGATACCCTCCCTAATCCTCAAAGGGGACCTTGAGGGAACAAGGAAAAAGGTGGCCTTTTTCAAAGAGCTCTTTGGCGACAGGTTCTACTTTGAACTTCAGGACAATGGCATCCCCGAACAGAAAAAGGTCAATGGAAGCCTTATTAAGTTGAGCAAAGAATTCGGGGTCAAGCTTGTGGCCACCAATGACTCTCATTACCTCCTGAGGGAAGACGCTTTTTTGCATGACGTTTTACTTTGTATTCAAACCGGAAAGACCTTGGATGATCCAAAAAGGCTGCGCTTCCCCACCGATCAGTTTTACCTTCGATCCCAAGAAGAGATGAAAATCCTCTTTAAGGACGTTCCTTCTGCTTTAAGGAACACCGTGGAAATAGCCGAAAGGTGTGAATTAAAACTCGAATTAGGGATCCCCAAGCTTCCGCTTTATCAAACCCCAGATGGCAAAGCCTTAGAGGATTATCTCAAAGAATTGGCTGAAGAAGGTTTAAGAAAAAGACTTAAGGAGAGACAAAGCGAAAGAACGGAAATTTATTGGGATAGACTTAGACGTGAGCTTGATGTTATCAATGGAATGGGCTTTGCCGGTTACTTTTTGATAGTCCAAGACTTCGTCAACTGGGCAAAATCAAATGGGATAGCCGTAGGCCCTGGAAGGGGATCTGCGGCGGGAAGTCTTGTAGCCTATTGTTTGGGTATAACCGATATTGATCCATTGGAACATGGGCTTTTGTTTGAGAGGTTTCTCAATCCCGAAAGAATCAGCCTTCCCGATATTGATGTGGATTTTTGTTATGAGAGGCGCGATGAGGTCATAGAATACCTCAAACAAAAGTACGGACCCGATAAGGTAGCCCACATAATTACCTTCGGAAAAATGCAAGCCCGAGCAGTGGTAAGGGATGTGGGAAGGGCCTTGGGATTGCCCTATCGGGAAGTGGATCTTTTTGCCAAGCTTATACCAGGAGGACCAAACGTAACGCTTCAAGAGGCCTTGAAATCGGAGCCGAGGATAAGGGAATTGGTCCAAGGCAACGAGAACTACAAGAAACTTATCTCGATAGCCCTTAGGCTCGAAGGAATGGTCCGCCATGCTTCAACCCATGCAGCAGGGGTGGTGATCTCCAATGCTCCTTTGATGGATTATTTGCCTCTTTACCGCGGTAAAGACGACGAAATAACAACCCAGTATGCCATGAAGGACGTGGAGAGGATAGGCCTGGTTAAATTTGACCTTTTGGGGCTTAAAACCCTCACCATGATGGAGGAAACCATAAGGCTTGTGGAAAAATGCCGAAAAGTAAAGGTGAACTTAAAAGAATTACCCCTTGATGACCCACAAACTTATGAGCTCCTTTCCGAGGGTGATACCACCGGGGTGTTCCAGCTTGAAAGTCAAGGGATGAGGGATCTTTTAAGGAGGATTAAGCCTGAAAGGTTCTCGGATCTTGTGGCCCTTCTGGCCCTTTACCGGCCGGGACCGCTTTCAAGCGGTATGGTTGAGGATTACATCAAGAGACGCCGTGGAGAGGAAGAGGTAAGGTACCCTCATCCTTGGCTTAAGGAAGTCTTGGATGAGACCTATGGAGTTTTGGTTTACCAGGAACAGGTAATGATGGCGGCTTCCATTTTGGCGGATTTCAGTCTTGGAGAGGCCGATTTGTTAAGAAAGGCCATGAGTAAAAAGGTACCGGAGGAAATGGATCGTCTAAGAGATAGGTTCCTCCAAGGAGCTCAGATAAAGGGGATCCCAGGGGATAAGGCTCAGGTGATCTTCGAAACCATGGCCAAATTCGCCGAATACGGTTTCAATAAGTCCCATAGTGCTGCTTATGCATTAATAGCTTACCAGACAGCATACCTTAAGGCCCATTTCCCTCAAGAGTTTATGGCTGCTCTTTTGTCATCCGATATGAACGATTCGGATAAGGTGATGAGGTACGTTTATGAATGCCGGGAAAAGGGCATCCAGGTCCTTGGACCCGACATAAACTTAAGCCAATGGGAATTCACGGTGGAGGGAGACAAGGAGTTGAAGATCCGATTTGGCCTTGGGGCCATAAAGAATGTGGGAAAGGCAGCCGTTGGGGCTATCCTTGAGGCTAGAAAAGAGGGACCCTTCCGGAACTTCACCAACTTTTGCCTTCGGGTTGACGGAAGAAAGGTGAATAAAAGAGCCATAGAGAGCCTTATTAAAGCGGGGGCTTTCGATCAGTTTGGCGAAAGGTCAAAACTTTTAGCCCTTTTGGGTCGAATGCTTGAAAAATCCGCGAAAAAAAGCCTCAATCAGGTTACACTTTTCAAAAACACCTCGGAAGAACTCCCTCAATTGCCCAATTGGAGTACCTCGGAACTTCTTCGAGCCGAAAAGGAGGTCTTAGGGTTTTATCTAAGTGGACACCCGTTAAAGGACTACGAGGAACTTCTCACAAAGTACTCGAAAAACCAGATAAGGTCCCTGGAGGACTTAGAAGGAGGAGAGGAGGTGTCGCTTGTGGGCTTAATAAGTGAGGTGAGGGAGATCAGAACTCGCAAGGGTGACCGAATGGCCGTAATAGAACTGGAGGATCTAACAGGGAGAATCGAGGGAGTGGTTTTCCCCGATTTATTCAGACAAGCGGTAGATCTCCTCTTTCAAGAGATTCCCCTTAAAGTGGAAGGGATCCTGGAAAAGGATGAAGACGGGAGACCGAGAATAAGGGTTCAGTCAATCAAAGCCATAAACGGAGACCTTTCCGAAAGACCCACGAAAATAAGGCTCAAGATAAAGTTGAAGGCCCTATCCCTAAAGGACCTTGAGGCTTTGAAATCGACCTTTTTAAGACACCAGGGCCCCTGCGAGGTTTTTTTGCACTTAATCGATGGGGAAAGGGAAGTTATCGTGAGGCTTCCTTATCCTTTAAGGGTAGAAGCTAGCGAAAAATTGAGGGCTGACCTTGAGCGTCTTTTAGGACCTCATTCTTTTTGGATGGAGGTAGAGTGATGCTCAAACATTACCTTGATTTTGAAAGGCCTTTGATGGAGCTGGAGAGGGAATATGAGGAGCTTAAGCGGTTTTCCTTTCCGGATGATCCAAAGGCAAGGAAGAGGCTTGAAGAGCTTGAGAAGAAATTACAAAAGGCCCTTCGGGAAGTCTATTCAAACCTCACTCCCTGGCAAAGAACCCAGCTTTCTCGCCATATAGACAGGCCCCATGCTTTGGATTTTATAAAAGCCATCTTTGAGGACTTCATCGAATTACACGGTGACCGCCACTTTGGGGATGACCCGGCAATCGTGGCAGGCCTTGGGAAACTTGAGGGGAAAACCTGTGTAATAATTGGGCAACAGAAGGGCAGTAACATCTATGAACTTAAGGCCCGCAATTTCGGAATGCCCCATCCCGAGGGTTACCGAAAGGCCTTAAGGGTTATGAAGCTTGGGGCTCGTTTTAAAAAGCCCATAATCACCTTCGTGGATACCCCAGGGGCTTATCCTGGCGTAGGGGCAGAGGAAAGGGGACAGGCTGAAGCCATAGCCACAAACCTCCTGGAGATGTCACTTTTTCCAGTTCCCATCATTTCGGTAATAATAGGCGAAGGAGGATCAGGAGGAGCACTGGCCATATGTGTGGCCGATAGACTTTTAATGCTTGAGAACGCCACCTTCTCGGTGATATCACCAGAAGGGTGCGCTGCCATTTTGTGGCGAACCCGAGATAAGGCCCCTGAAGCAGCTTCCCAGCTCAAGCTCACGGCTCAAGACCTGAAGGAACTCGGAATAATTGACGAGATCATTCCCGAACCCCTAGGAGGAGCCCATCGGAATTGGCAAGCTTGTTTCTATTCCGTTAAGGAAGCAATCCTAAGACATTTAAAAGAGCTTCTACCGCTCGAAAAAGAAGAACTTTTGAAAAGTCGATACCAAAAATATAGAAAAATAGGAGGATTCCTTGAGAGCAGTAGGGATTGATACAAAACACCTTTTTAAAGATTTAAATCCCGGAGGGATCGAGTGGAAGGAAATCGAATCCTTTTGGCCAAAGGCACAGAGGGCTCTCTGGAACGTACAGACTAAAAGAAACCGAGGAGAGCTACCCTTTTTAGACCTTCCTTATCGAAAGGATACCGAAGAGATCCTGGAAAATTCAAAGGACCTTTCCTTTAGGTTTGATCCCGTTGTGGTTTTAGGCATCGGAGGTTCCTGTCTTGGTCCTCAGGCAATAGCCCATTTCATCTTTCATCCATGGATGTTTCTTGAGAGTAAGGCTGGACCTAATGGACCTAAGGTTTTTTTCCTTGACAACGTGGACCCATGGACATGTCAAAGGGCCCTTGAGGAAGCAATGGAAGGAAATCCTCTTGTTTTAGCCATAAGTAAATCAGGATCGACCCTTGAAACTCTTTCACAACTTCTTCTTTTCCTTAAGGCTTTAAAGGACCGCTTTAAAGATTGGAAAGAACGCCTTGTAATCATAACTGACCCCCACACGGGGCCCTTAAGGGAACTGGCCCAAAAAGAAGGCTTAAGGAGCTTCCCCATCGAAGAAGGGGTAGTGGGAAGGTATTCAGTCCTTTCCGCAGTGGGGCTTGTTCCTTCGGTAGCTTTGGGGATAAATGTGGAGGAACTCCTCCTTGGGGCCATAGAGGCAGATCGGTGGATAAGGGAAGAAGAGGGGGGAGTGGCTTTGGAACTAGCCATGAGCCTTTTTTTGCTCCACAAAAATTATGGAAAGTCCATATGGATAACTTTGAGTTACGGAGACGGACTTTTCCCTCTTGGCTTTTGGAGGAATCAGCTTGTTGGAGAGAGTTTGGGGAAACGGGAGGACCTAGCCCCTACCCCTATGAGTTCAAGGGGTACGACTGATCAACATTCCCAGCTTCAGCTTTGGCTTGAAGGCCCCAAGGACAAGGTCTTTACGGTTTTGGGCCTTAAGGAATACCCATCCCTTAGACTTCCTGAGGAATTTCCAAGGGATGAGACCTATTGCCTTTGGGGTAAGGAGATGGGGGAAATTTTATTGAGCGAAAAGAAGGCTACGGAATTTGTCCTTGAAGAAAGGGGGTGTCCTTTTTATAGGATAGAGCTTCAAAATTCACCTAAAGCCTTGGGGGCTTTGTTTTTCCTTTGGCAGTTTGAAGTACTTTTACTTGGAGAGTTTTACGGGATCGATCCGCTTACTCAACCTGCTGTTGAAAGGGGAAAGAAGCTCAGCTGGGGGATACTTGGTAGAAAGAGCTTTGAGAAGGAAAGGGAGGAGATCGAAAGTTGGGAAAAGTGAAGGTCCTTCCTCCGGAACTTGTGGCCAAAATAGCCGCTGGAGAGGTCATCGAAAGGCCCTTCTCGGTCGTAAAGGAGCTTGTGGAAAACGCCCTTGATGCCGGGGCTAAAAGGATTGTGGTTCAGCTTGAAGAAGGGGGAAAACGTTCTATAATCGTGAAGGATGATGGGGAAGGAATGAGCCCAGAAGATGCTGAACTTGCCTTAATGCATCATGCTACCTCCAAAATTCAAACTGAAGAGGATCTTGAAAAAATACTCACCTATGGCTTTCGAGGAGAGGCCCTTCCTTCCATAGCAAGTGTCTCAAAGCTAAGTTTGATCACCAAAGCCGAAGGGCATGAGGGGATAAGCCTTTACCTTGAAGGAGGGAAAATCCTCTCCAAAAGGACAGTGGGGGCTCCGAGGGGGACAAGCGTTTTTGTGCAGGAGCTTTTTTTTAACCTTCCGGTACGAAGAAAGTTTTTGAAAAGCACAAAAACCGAACTTGAGGCTTGTATAGAGGCCTTGGTGAGATTAGCCATTCCAAGGCCTGAGGTATTTTTCGAGTTAAACCACGAAGGAAAACAAATCCTACTTCTTCCTCCTGCTTCTCCGAAAGAAAGAATTCTTCTTCTTTTTGGAAAGGACTTGGAGGATAAGATTTTGGAAGTTCAGGGTGAAAGGGAATCCCTTAAACTTGAAGGCTGGATCGGAAGGGATTTTTATCGGGGAAATAGCCGGGGAATTTATTTTTTCGTTAACGGCCGCTATGTGAGAGAAAAGGGGGGTCTTCAAATTTTAAACGAACTTTACTCGGATCTAATCCCCAGGGGAACTTACCCTTTTGCCATTCTGAACTTAAAGATCCCTCCCGAAGAAGTGGATGTTAACGTGCATCCCACGAAAATAGAGGTAAGGTTCCTTGAACCGGAAAGGGTCTATTCCTTTATAAAAGAGACTTTAAAAAGCCTTCTCGGGAAAGGGAATAGCGTGGGACTTTTCGAATCAGATAAAATCGAGGCCCTTTCATTCCACTTTGAAGAAAACTTTAAAATAATGGGCCAATTAAAAGAAGGCTTTATTTTGGTGGAGAATTTGAATGGGCTTTTGATCTTCGATCAACACGCCTTAAATGAAAGGATCCTTTATGAAAGGGGTAAAAGCAAACGCTTCGAATCAAATCCCCTCCTTTTCCCTTTAATAGTGGAGTTGGAAGAAGAGGATATGAAAAGGCTCCTCACCCTAAAGGGGTTTCTTGAGGAATTGGGGCTTCAGTTTGAATCCTTTGGCCCAAAAAGCCTTTTGGTTAGGTCAATCCCGAGTTTCTTGAAGGTGGAGGAAGTAAGGGAAGTCCTTCAAGAGATCGGTTCCCTTCAAGAAGGGATGTGGGAGATGAAACTCGAAGAGATCCTTAAGCTTTTCGCCTGTAAGGGGGCTCGGAAATTCAACGAGTTCCTTCCTCAGGAAGAGATTTTGTCTTTACTTAAAGAATGGGAGGCACTTGGTCGTCCAAGAACCTGTCCTCATGGAAGACCCCTTTTGTGGGAGATAAGCCAAAAGGAGCTTCTTCGACACTTCAGGCGCCTCTCTTGATTTTTTCAATAAGAGAAGTAGTGGAAAAACCCTCTTCATATTTTACTATTCTCACCTCCGGAACCAGCTCCCTTCCGACCACCTCTTCTTCCTTCCAATCCCCTCCTTTGACTAAAACGTCGGGCTTAAGTTCTTTTATCAGTTCCAAAGGGGTGTCCTCATCAAAACAAACTACGTAATCCACCGCCTCAAGGGCACCTAAAAGAGTCATCCTTCCCCAAATGGGCATAATGGGGCGTTCAGGACCTTTGAGTCTTCTTACTGATTGATCGGAATTGACTCCCACAATAAGTACATCCCCGAACTTTTTTGCCTCTTCCAGACATTTGATATGACCTGCGTGAAGAAGATCAAAACATCCATTGGTGAATACTATCTTCTTCCCTTCCCTTTTTAACTGTTGGACAATCCCTTTAAGTTCTTTCCGATCCTTTATTTTCGAAGAAGAAGGCCTCATCGCCATTCGAAAAACACTTTATAAGCCCGGTAAGTCTCGTAGATATCGGCCTTTGAAGCCACCTCAAAGGGCGAATGCATCCCTAAAAGGGGTGTCCCACAATCTATTATGTCCATCCCGTAAATGGCCAAGTACTTCGCCACTGTCCCTCCACCCCCTTCGTCCACCTTGCCTAGCTCTGCCATCTGCCAGTTTATCCCCCTTTGGTTTAAAAGCCTTCTTATCTCCGCCACATACTCGGCCGAAGCCTCACTTGTGGCGTATTTACCTCCAGCACCTGTAAACTTGGAAAGGGCAACGCCATAACCTATTCGGGCATTATTCTGAAGCTCATGGACCTCCTTCCAATTGGGATCTACCCCGGCTGTCACATCCGCACTTATGGCTTTGGATTTATAGAGGATCTCTCGTAAACGGGTTTCCGAAATTTTAAGCCCCAAAATCTCTGAAACCCTTCCCAGAAATACCTCTAAAAACCTTGATTTTGCTCCAGTTGCGCCTTCGGAACCTATCTCCTCCCTATCGAAGAAAAGGGCCAAAGCCGTATATTCCGGCTCCTCAAGATCAAGGATGGCTTGAAGGGCACAATAAGCACAAACCCTATCATCCTGCCCATACCCACCCACAAAGGACCTGTCAAACCCTAGGTCAAAGGCTTTCCCGGCTGGAACAAGCTGAAGCTCACTGCTTATAAGATCCTCTTCCTTGACCCCATATTTATCCTTAAGGATCTTAAGGATCCCCATCTTAACTCTTTCTTTCGCCTCCTCATCCCTCCCTAAAGGCATATGCCCAACAAGGGCTATTAATTTTTCTCCTTCAATAGCTTCTTTTAGCTTTTTCTCGTCTTGAACCTTTCTAGAAAGGTGCGGCAAAAGGTCACAGCAGGTGAATACCGGATCCCCTTCTTCTTCGCCGATCCTTATTTTCACCTTCGTACCGTCCTCTTTCACAATTACCCCATGAAGCGCAAGAGGCATCCCTACCCAGTGGTATTTTTTTATCCCGCCATAATAGTGGGTCCTGAAGAAACCAAGCTCCAAATCCTCAAAAAGAGGATTCTGCTTTAGGTCAAGCCTTGGCGTGTCTATGTGAGAGACTATGATCCTTAAACCCTCCTCGATAGGCCTTTTACCTATTACTGCCAAAGCTACAGCCTTTTCTCGGTTGACTAGGTAAAACTTCGTGGGCCCCTCTTCCGAAAACCCCCTTTCCTTGGCTTGAGACAAGATTTCTTCCACACTTTCCCTTTCGGTTTTGGCCAGAAAAAGGAATCTCTTATATCCCTCACAGAACTTAAAGGCCTCTTCCCTTAAGGTATCATCGTATTTATCCCACACGGATCGGGGTTGAAGCTTGAGTTCCTTTTCAAGTTCTTTGAATGCTTCCTTACCCATTTTCCCCCTCCCTAAAGCTCAAATTCCGCAACAAGCGGTGTATGATCCGAGGGTTTGGAGACCTTTCTTGGCCCAACGTCTATCCAACAATTGCGACACTTAGAGACCAAAGGCGAAGTCGCTAAAATATGATCCACCCTCCATCCCAGTCCCCTCTCTAAAGCCTTGGGCACCCGGTAATCAAAAAAGGTATAGTGCCCAGGCTCTCCCGGGTGATGAAGCCTGAAAAGATCAACAAACCCCCATTTTTTTATCTTCTCAAACTTCTCCCAAACCTCAGGTCTGAAACAAACATGTCCAAGCAACTTCTTTGGGTTATGAACGTCTATTTCCTCGGGAGCCACATTCAGATCCCCACACCAAATTAAGGGGTCTTCGGGTTTAAAATGGTTTTGAAAGAAATTCAAAAGCCTATCATACCATCGAAGTTTATAAGAAAACATGGGCGACTCGGGACTTTGACCTTGGGGGACATAGGTATTTATAATCCAAATCCCTCCGATTTTACACCCTAAAAGCCTATCCTCATCCCTCGGTTCATCGTCAAGGCCCGAAAGCAAAGCCTCAGGTTCTGAGAAGGTAGCAATCGCTACACCACTTCCCCCTTTGATGCCTCGGAAAAACACTTTATATCCAATCTCCTCAAAGGCCTCTTTGGGAAACTCCGAATCCGGAACCTTGGTCTCCTGCATGCAAAGTACATCTGGTCTCTCATTCTTCAACCAATCCAACACCAGTTCAAGTCTTGATCTTATGGAATTCACATTGTAAGTAGCAAGCTTAAAGATTTTTCCCATTTTTACCTCCT
>Ga0197143_1001368_pt1 | contig 20664 bp, 19 predicted proteins | sample GBS70_MetaG_FD_148603 | JGI IMG/M metagenome (GOLD analysis project Ga0197143, IMG submission 148603) | Sediment microbial communities from Great Boiling Springs, Gerlach, Nevada, United States - GBS 70_MetaG | ecosystem: Environmental > Aquatic > Thermal springs > Hot (42-90C) > Sediment...
GGAGGCGCTGGGAATGATCGATCGCTTCTTCCTCTCCGCCTCGGTGGCTGCCCAACTGGGCTTGCAAGAGGAGTGGGCTGGCCTTTATGCCCGCGCGGTGGAGGCCTGCCATCGCGCCGCACGGCCGGCCCTGGCCTTCGCCATCGCCGAAGGCTCTAAATCCCGCCTCCTCACGACGCTGCTCAGCCGCGGCGACCTTCCCGCCCCGGATGTCCTCCCCGCCGAACTGGTGGCGCAAGAGCGTGCCCTGGCCAGTCGCCTCAATGCCCTGGACGCCGCCGCCCTGGCCCGCCACGGCCAGGCCGCGACCGCCGAAGAGGGGGGCACCCGCTTGGCTCACCTGCAACAACGGCAGGCCCTTGTGGATCAACTGCGGGCCGTCTGGCAAAAGATGGAGAGCTATGGTTCCCAGGCCTCCGACTACGTGGCCCTGCGCCGCGGCGATCGCCCCTCCTGGGAGGGTCTGGTCCGCCTGGCTGAAGCCCTCGGCCCTCAAACGGCGCTGCTCTCCCTCTTCACCACCGGCGAGCGCATCCTGCTCTTCGTCCTGCGGGCCGGATGGGAGCGCCCTCAAAGCGTAGAGGTGTCTCTTGCCCCCGATGAACTGCGCTATGTTTACCTTGCTAACTATGCGGATGAGGTGCTCAACCGGCGCCGCCATCTTCAGGCAGGGCGGCCGCTCACCCACCGCTGGCGCGGCCTGGGCCGGCCCCTCCTCTCCCCCGTGCTCCCTTACCTGGAGGGCGTCACCCATCTGGTGATTGCACCTGAAAGCCTGTTCCACCTGCTGCCTCTCCACGCCCTGGAGCTGAACGGGGAGGGGGAAACGCTCCTGGATCGCTACGCCCTCTCCTACATCCCCGCCCTGGGGTTGCTGGAGCGACAATGGCGGCGGGGGCCTATCGCCCAAGGGGAGGCGGTCGTGGTGGGCTACACCCCCGCCGATCCCACAACGCAGCAGGGGCAGGTGGAACGACAGCTCTTCCTGGGCGAGGCGCAGTCGGTGGCAGCACAGATGGGGGTGAAGGCGCTCCTGGACCAGGAGGCCACCGCCGAGCGGCTGCGGGAGGTCCTGAGCGATCGGACCTTGCGCCTGGTCCATCTCTCTTGTCACGGTTCCTTTGATCGGGAAGACCCCCTGCGCTCCGGCGTCCTGCTGGCCGATGGCCTCTTCACCGCCCGCCAATGGATGGAACTCCACCTGCGCGCCGATCTGGTCACCCTGAGCGCCTGCGAGACGGGGCTAAGCGGTCGCCTGGCGGGGGACGAACTGGCCGGATTGAGCCAGGCGCTCCTCTACGCCGGGGCCTCCTCGCTGCTGGTGGGGCTGTGGTCGGTGAACGCTTGGACCACCGCTTCCCTGATGGTGGATTTCTACCGCCGGCTGTGGGACAAGGGCGGCCACAAGAAGACGGATAAAGCCACCGCGCTGCGGCAGGCCACCCTGGCGCTGCGCAACGGAGAACTCCTGTCCCCTACGGAGCACTTCGATCCTTCGGACCCTTACTACTGGGCTCCTTTCATCCTGATCGGCGATTGGAGGTAATGAGGTGAACGAAGAGATCTGGTTTGAAGAACCTCTGCTCCCGCCGGAGGCGATGGTGGAGGAGACGGCCAAAGGGCTGGAAAAACTGGCCGCCCGGGATGAGCGCCGTCTGGCGGAAGAGAAAAGCCTGGACCTGGCGGCGTTGCAACGGGCGGAGGACAAGGCCGCTGCCATCCGACGATACATTGAGGAGAGGGCCCGAGGCATCTTGCGGGTGCATTATCCCCGCTACCGTCGGCTGACCCCGGAGGAGGCGGCCCATCTACAGACCACCCCGAGTGGACTGCCGCCAGGCGCTCTGGCACAGGGAAAGCTCTACCTGGTGCGGCTGGGCATCGAGTTTGACGTCCTCCCGGAGGAGCGGAAGGCAGGCTGGGCCTACACCGAGGCCTGGTGCCGGGCCTACCTCTTCTCTCCGGGGAGCAGCGCCCAGCCCCGTCTGCTGGACCTCTATCCGCAGCGCCTCTATGAGGGCGGACCGACCACCGTTCGGGTAGAGGCCGGCTTGGGGTTAAAAGCTGGAATAGTAGAGACGCAGCTCGGCAAGCTCAGCGCAGACCTGCACGTGGGGCAGGTCACGCCGGTGACGCTGGGATTCTTCGGCGAGGAGGAGCGGGCCCCTTACTGGGAACTGCGGGCCAAAGAGAAGCCCATCCTGGGGGTGTATCACTTCTGGATGATCGTGGAGCAGCCGCCGGGATGCGGCCCGGTGCGCCTGGCTGTGTTGGGCGAGGGCAACCTCCAGGCCCGCCTCTTTAGCATCCCCGTGGGGCCTAAGGAGCGGGCGTGGGAGAAGCGTGAGAGCATCTCCCTGGCGGGATAAGCGATGCCGCTGGTCCGACGATGCGCCCCAGCGGGGAGGCGGGCCATCGGGATGAGAGCGGGTCACGACGATGAGCGGAAAATCCCTCCGGGGCGCTGCTCACTCCCACTCGATGGTGGCCGGGGGTTTGTTCGTGATGTCATACAGCACCCGGTTCACCCCGGGGACCTCGTTCACGATCCGCGTGGCGATGCGGTCCAGCAGCCCGTGGGGCAGGGGGACCCAGTTGGCGGTCATGAAGTCCTCGGTGGCCACCGCCCGCACCACCACCACCTCCTCGTAGGTCCGGGCGTCCCCCATCACGCCCACGCTGCGCACCGGCAGCAGCACCGCGAAGGCCTGGGCGGCCCGCTCGGCCCATCCGGAGCGGGCCAGCTCCTCCTGCACGATGGCGTCGGCGGCCCGCAACCGTTCCAGCCGCTCCCAGGTGACCTCCCCGACGCAGCGCACGGCCAGCCCGGGGCCGGGGAAGGGCTGCCGGCGCAGCAGGGCCTCCGGGATCCCCAGATGCGCCCCCAGGGCGCGAACCTCATCCTTGAAGAGATACCGCAGGGGCTCAATGAGCTCGAAGGAGAGATCGGGGGGAAGCCCGCCGACGTTGTGGTGGGTCTTGATCCGGGCGGCCGCCCGCCGCTCCGGCGCCCGGCTCTCGATGACGTCGGGGTAGAGGGTGCCCTGGGCCAGGAATCGGAAGGGGCCCAGCCGACGGGCGTGCTCGGCGAAGACGGCGATGAAGGTGTGGCCGATCCGCACCCGCTTCTCCTCGGGGTCAGTGACCCCCCGCAGGGCCTCCAGGAAGGCCTCGGCGGCGTTCACCGCAGCCACCGGCAGCCCCAGGGCCCGCAGGGCGGCCACCACCTCCTCCCCTTCCCCCTTGCGCAGCAGCCCGGTGTCCACGAAGAGGCATTGCAGCTGCGCCCCCACCGCCCGGTGGACCAGCACCGCCGTCACCGTGGAGTCCACGCCCCCCGAGACGGCGCAGAGCACGCGTTCCCCGCCCACCCGCTCCCGGATCCGCGCGATCTGCTCCTCGGCGATCGCCCGGGGGGTCCAGGTGGGCCGACCGCCGCACAGGGCCACGGCGAAGCGGCGCAGCAGCTCCCGGCCCAGGGGCGTGTGGGCGACCTCGGGGTGGAACTGCACGCCGTAGAGGCGGCGGGCCGGGTCACCGATGGCCGCGAAAGGGGCGTTGGGGGAGCGGGCCATCGCCCGGAAGCCGGGCGGGAGGACCTCCACCCGGTCCCCGTGGGACATCCAGACGGTCATGGGGGAGGGCAATCCGTGCCAGAGGGGATCCTCCGGCTCCAGGATCTCCACCTCCGCCCGACCGTATTCCCGGGCCGGGGCGGGGGCGACCCGCCCACCCAGGGCGTGGGCCAGCAGCTGCATCCCGTAGCAGATCCCCAGCACCGGCCGGCCGCTCTCCAGGACGTAAGGGGGAAGCGAGGGAGCGCCGGGCTCGTAGACGCTGGCCGGACCGCCCGAGAGGACGAAGCCCTTCGGCCGCAGGGCGAGGACCTCGGCGGGGTCCGCGTCCCACGGGAACAGCTCGGCGTAGACGCCGATCTCCCGGATGCGGCGGACGATCAGCTGCGCATACTGGGAGCCGAAGTCCAGCACCGCGATGGCATCATGGGCAGGATGGGATGACATCTTCCGAACCTCTATCTTTCCGCTGGAAGCTTCTCGATCCCCTTGAAGGCCAGGCCGGAAGCCTGCTCCGAACCCTCATCGGCATGATACCACCGGGCGGGACGACCGAATCCGGCCTGGGCGCCGAAAAAGCCGGCTGGCGGACGATCCGATGTCCAAGAACGGACCGACGTAGGAGCGGGAGGGCCCGCATGGACCTGTGCGGTCCTCGCGGCGGCCCGTTTTGGAAATTGTGGGCAGTTGCCCTGCTTGAACCCAATGGCACGACGTGAGGGAGAAGATAGTCTCCGCTCCTCTACTGAATCATTCAGGGGCGTGAGCTTCAGCGCCGGACGTGGATCCGCTCGGCGCGGAAAGCGCTGGATGCGTTGGTAAGCCGCGTGGAAGGAGCCCCGCATTCGGGCGGCGATGGCGGTCCGACGCAGGGAGCAGGCGTCCAGGAGGGCCTGGCCGATCTCGGCCGCTTGCGCCGCCAGGGCCTCATTCTCAAGCAGCGCTTGCATCAATGGGCGCGTGGGAGTCCACCGGATCGTGGGGGGCCTCCGGGAGCTGCTTCCCGTGTCCATGCGCTCCGACGAGGAGGTCCTCCGACTCCCTGCCCCAGCTCATGTCTGGACCCCCGGGAATGCTTTTGACATCCTGCGCTTAGGAGGTAATAATCAATCAAAGGCCAAAGCAGAGGGACGACGGGAGGATCGGATGGCCCCAGTGCGAATCGAGGCCCATGAGGCTCGTAACCGGTTTGCCGGTCTGCTGCGCCGGGTGGATCGCGAGGGCCAGATGATCATTGTGGAACGCTCGGGCCGGCCGATGGCGGTCATCATCCCCTTTCAGATCTATGAGCGGTTGATCGCGGAGCGCGAGCTTCGCTTTCGAACGCTGGATCGCATCCGGAGCCGCCTGCCAGAGGTTGCCCCGGAAGAGATCGAGCGGGACGTAGAGGACGCCATCGCATCCGTGAGGTCTGCCTGTGCGGAAAGCCGTGCTCGACACCAACATCTTCGTGAGCAGCCTTCTGACGCGCACGGGGCCCACCGCCCAGGTTCTGAGTAGCTGGCGGCATCGGCGGTATCTTCTGGTCACTTCCCCGGCGATTATTGCGGAGATCCGCGCCGTATTACAACACCCTCGCATTCGGCGCAGATATTCCATTACCGATGAGGAAGCGGAGGAATTGGTGACGCTGCTGGAACAAGAGGCGCTGATCGTGCCGGGGAATACGAGGATCCCCCCAGTGATCCCGGAGGACCCGGCTGATGAGCAAGTGTTAGCCTGTGCGATAGAAGCAGGGGCGGATTGTATTGTCAGTGGAGATCGACATCTGCTGAACCTCAAAGTATATGCGGGAATCCCTATCCTCACCGCCCGCGAGTTCCTGGATTGGCTGGAGAAGGAGTAAAAGGGCGCTGCGGACGGCGATCTCTCTGCCGTCCGCAGCGTGCGCGTTAACGGATCACCCCCAGCTCCCGCCCCACTTGGGCGAAGGCCTCGAGCCCGCGATCCAGGTCCTCCCGGCGGTGGGCGGCGGAGATCATCACCCGGATGCGGGCCTTGCCCCGGGGCACGGTGGGATAGCCGATGGCCTGGGCGAAGACCCCCTCCTCGAAAAGCCGGCGGCTGAAGGTCTGCGCCAGATGGGCATCCCCCAGCATGACCGGGGTGATGGGGGTCACGCTTTGACCCAGGTCGAAGCCCAGGCGGCGCATCTCCGCTTTGAAGTAGCGGGTGTTCTCCCAGAGTTGGTCCACCAGCTCCGTGGACTCCTCCAGGATCTCCACGGCGGCGATGCAGGCGGCGGTGTCGGCGGCGGTCATGGCGCTGGAGAACAGGAAGGGACGGCCCCGCTGGCGCAGCCACTCCACGATCTCCCGGCGCCCGGCCACGTAGCCGCCCACCACCCCGAAGGCCTTCGAGAGGGTCCCCACCTCGATGTCCACCCGCCCGTGGAGGCCGAAGTGGTCCACGATGCCCCGGCCGCCCCGGCCCAGCACCCCCTCGCCATGGGCGTCGTCCACCATCAGCATCAAGTTGTAGCGCTCGGCGATCTCCACGATCTCCGGCAGAGGGGCGATGTCGCCGTCCATGGAGAAGACGCCGTCGGTGACGATCAGGCCCCGCCGGAAGGTCCCCAGGTTCTCTTGGATTTTTGCCTCCAGGTCGTTGGGATCGTTGTGGGCGTAGCGGATGATGCGGGCGCGAGAGAGGCGGCAGCCGTCGATGATGCTGGCGTGGTTGAGCTCATCGGAGAAGATGGCGTCGCCCTCCCCCACCAGGGCGGGGATGGTGGCCAGATTGGCGTTGAAGCCCGACTGGAAGGAGATGGCCGCCTCCACCCCCTTGAAGCGGGCCAGCTTCTCCTCCAGGATCAGGTGGAGGTCCAGGGTGCCGGCGATGGTGCGCACGGCGGCCGGCCCCACGCCGTATTTCTCAATGGCCTGGCGGGCTGCTTCCCGCATGCGCGGATGGTTGGCCAGCCCCAGGTAGTTGTTGGAGCAGAAGTTCAGCACGCGCCGGCCGTCCACGATCAGCCATGGCCCCTGGGCCGACTGGATGGTGCGGATGTGGATGTAGAGGCCCTGCTCCTGCAGAGCCTGCAGCTCCTCCCGGATCCACGCCAGCTTGTCGACGGTGGCATGCGGAGCGGACATGGCGTTCCCTCCTTCGCCGAATCGGCTTATGGGATCAGCATCACTTTCCCGCTGCGGCCGCTGGCCATGGTCGCGAAGGCCTGATCGAACTCCTCCAAGCGGAAGCGGTGGGTGACCACCGGGCGCAGATCGACGGCGCCGGAGTTGAGCAGCCCCCGGATCTCATACCAGGTCTCCCACAGGCGGCGCCCGACGATGCCGTGGACCGTCACGCCTTTGAAGATCACCATGTTGGCCAGGTCGAACTCGATGGGGCCTGGCGGGAGCCCCAGCAGGGCCGCCTGGCCGCCCGGCTTGAGGACCGCGAAGCCTTCGCGGATGGCCGATGGGGCGCCCGACATCTCGAGCAACACGTCCACCTCCCCGCCCGCCAGATCCCGGATCGCCTCCACAACGTCGATCTCCTGGGGATTGAGGACGTGGTCCGCCCCCATCCGTCGGGCCAGCTCCAGCCGGTAGGGGCTGATGTCGGTGGCGATGATCATGCGGGCGCCGATGGCCCGGGCCACGGCGATGGTCATCAGGCCCACCGGCCCGCAGCCGGTCACCAGCACCTTGCGCGCCCGCAGGTCCACGGCGAAGGCGGTGTGCACCGCGTTGCCGAAGTTCTCTAAGAGGACCGCCACCTCGAGGGGGAGATCGGGGGGATTCACCCAGGCGTTCTCGGCGGGGATGACGATGAAGTCTGCGAAGGCGCCGTCGCGGTCCACCCCCAAAATGCGGGTGTTGCGGCAGAGGTGTCCTTTCCCGGTGCGGCACATATCGCAGCGGCCGCAGACCACGTGGCTTTCGGCGGAGATGAAATCGCCTACCCGGATCCCATCCACCTCCGGACCGGTCTCGACCACCTCCCCGCAGAACTCATGGCCGATGATCAGGGGCGGGCGGATCCGCCCCTGCGCCCACGGGTCCCAGCGGTAAATGTGGAGATCCGTTCCGCAGATGGAGGCGGCCTTCACGTTCACCAGGATCTCCCCCGGACCGGGGGTGGGGATCGGACGCTGGGCCATCGTCAGGCCCGGCCCCGGCGCCGCTTTGACCACAGCCCGCATGGTCTCCGTCATTCCTCCGCCTCCCGATCCCGGAATCGGGACCCATCCTCCCGGGTGGAAGGGCGGGTTCCCTTCTTATTATCGGACGGTTCGCCGGGAAAGGGGCAGTGGCTCCCGGCCGCGGAGCGGGCCGCGCCATCCGACATCGTCGGGAACAGCAGGCCTGAGGCTCAGGCGGATCGCCCTCCTGATGAGCCCCGGATGTAGGAGCGGCTTCGGCCGCGACTTTGTCGTCTCGAAGAGGGGAGTTCGGGGCTGAAGTCCCTCCTACCAAAAGATCAACCCCTGTAGGGGCCGCGACCCTGGGCGTCTCGAAGATGGAGATTCGGGCTACAAGAGCGGCTTCAGCCGTAACCGAAGACGGGGGTTCGGGGCGAAAGCCCCTCCTCCAACCGGATGGATTTCGGCCCGCCTGGCCAACGGGAGGGACGCGGCCTCGCGTATGCCTCCGGGCGAAGGCACGAGGGGAAGGGGCGTCTGGATGCCCCTGCCCTTTCACCTTTTCCTGCTTCCCTGCGCTTCGCTCGTTCCTCACTCCCGAATCGCTTGTTCGGCTCGAGGAGCTCAGCGGCCGGCTCCGCCGGCAGGCGGATGCCCTCCGACCGGTCTGGACCATGGCGGAGGAGGCGACGGCGGCCTAAGCCCACACTGTAGAGCGGCCCCAGCGGATCTCGCTGCGGTCCCGGAAGGCCTCTCGCCGGGGGATCGGGAACATCCGGGGAAGCCCATGCTCGCCGCAACGCGGACGAGTGCAATCGCTCCTCTCACCTTCGATGAGCGCCGGGAGGGCCCGGTCATCTGGCTGCCGGAAAAGGAAGGTGGGGGGAAGGCTTAGGGTTTTCAAGGCCCGGGGATATTCGGACGGAAAGCCAGCCTCCTGATCGATCCTCCTACTGCCGCAGCCAGCCGGTTGGACAGGCGGCCGGAATGGATGCATAATGGATTCAGAATTCTCGTTTGCACAAGGAGTATGCATGGGCGATACCGTCCGGGTCACCTTGGTCTTCCCGCGTGCCCTATGGGAGGAGATCCGGCGCCGGATCCCCCCCGGCCAGCGCTCCCGGGTCATTGCCGAGGCCGCCGAGCGGGAGCTTCGACGCCGCCAGCGCATGGAAAGCGTGGAGCGGCTCCGGGCCCTTCAGCGGGAATTGCAGGCCAAATACGGCCAGCTCCCCGACTCGTCTGAGGACATCCGCCGGATGCGAGAGGAGCGGGATGCTGAACTCACTGGTCTGCGTTGACGCCAGCGTGGTCGTCGCCTTAGTGACCCCGGAGAGCCGAAGCGAGAGGGCGTTGACGCTCTGGACGGCCTGGATGAGCCGGGAAACCCAGGTGGTCGCGCCGGGCCTGCTGCGCTATGAGCTCGCCTCGGCCCTCCGGCGGAAGGCGGTCCGCGGCCTGATGGAGGAGGCGGACGCACGCCGGGCCTTAGAGGCCGCCCTCTCCCTGGACATCTCCTTCCTGGACCCGCCGGAGCTTCCCCGGAGGGCCTTCGACTTGGCCTCCCGCCTCCGCCTCCCCGCCGCCTATGACGCATGCTACCTCGCCCTGACCGAGATGGTCGGAGGCGAGTTCTGGACGGCGGATGAACGCCTCTACAACGCAGTCCGGGGAGCCTTCCCCGCCATCCGCTGGCTGGGCGAGGCCCCCTAGGCCGCCCCCGCCATGGAAGGGAGCGATCTTATGAGGCAGGGACGGGCGCTCCGTGGCGTTCGCGGAGGCGGCGGGCGGCGGCCACCATGTGGCGCAGGGAGGGGATGACCTCCTCCCAGCGCCGGGTCTTGAGCCCGCAGTCCGGGTTCACCCAGATGCGCTCCGACGGGATCACCCGGATGGCCCGCTCGATGATGGCTTCCATCGACTCGGGGGTCGGGATGGCCGGGGAGTGCACGTCGTAGACCCCGGGTCCAATCTGGCGCGGATATCGGTGGCGCTCGAAGGCCTGAATGACCTCCCCCCGGCTCCGCGTGGCCTCGATGCTGATCACATCGGCGTCCAGGGCGTCGATGGATTCGATGATCTCGTTGAACTCCGAATAGCACATGTGGGTGTGGATCTGGGTCTCCGGGCGGGCCCGGGAGGCCAGGCGGAAGGCCTTCACCGCCCAGTCGAAGTAGGCCGGCCAATCCCGACGCTTGAGGGGCGCCCGCTCCCGGAAGGCCGGCTCGTCGATCTGGATCACCCGGATGCCCGCCGCCTCCAGATCCCGCACCTCGTCCTGGATGGCCAGGGCCAGCTGGAAGGCGACCTCATGGACGGGGATGTCCTCCCGGATGTAGCTCCAGGCCAGCATGGTCACCGGGCCGGTGAGCATCCCCTTGACCGGCTTCTCGGTCAGGGACTGGGCGTAGGTGATCTCCCGCAAGGTCATGGGGGCCGGACGGCGCACGTCCCCATACAGGATGGGCGGCCGGTAGACCCGCGTGCCGTAAGAGAGGATCCAGCCGTGCTGGGTGATGGCGAAGCCCTCCAGCCGCTCGGCGAAGAACTCCACCATGTCCGAGCGCTCGAACTCCCCGTGCACCAGGACGTCCAGCCCCAGCTCCTCCTGCAGCTGGATCACATAGCGGATGCGCTCTCGGATCAGCGCCTCATACTCCTCAGCCGAGAGCTTGCCGGCGCGGAAGGCCGTGCGCGCCCGGCGCAGGTCCTCCGTCTGCGGGAAGCTCCCGATGGTAGTGGTGGGGAAGAGGGGAAGGTTCAGCCGCGCCCGCTGCCGCCGGTTCCGCTCCTCGTAAGGGGCCTCGCGGGAGAAGTCCGCCGGGCCCAGCCGGCGCACCCGCTCCCGCACCTCCGGATGACGCCAGTGATCCACCGGATGGACGTAGACGTTCCACCGCCGGGCTTCCTCATCCGGCTCCCCGCTCAGCAGGGCCTTCAGGAGGCGCAGCTCCTTCAGCCGCTCCGTGGCGAAGGCGATGCGCTCCCGCAGGGCGGGGTCCAGTTTCGCCTCCGCCTCCGCTGTCACCGGGAGATGATAGAGCGGCCCGGCGTTGGAGATCCAGATCTCCGCCCCCGTGTGCCGACGCAGGTCCTCGACCTGGGCCGCGGCCTTGCTCAGGTCAGTCTTCCAGATGTTGCGGCCGTCCACCAGGCCGGCGATGAGGATCTTGTCCGATGGGAAGCCGGCCCGACGGAGGGCCTCCCCGTTCCCGGGCCCGTGGAGGAGGTCCAGGCCGATGCCCCGGAGGGGGAGATCGTAGAGGGCCGGCAGGAAGTCCACCGCCTCGTAGTAGGTGAAGACCAGCAACGCCGCCTCCTGGCCCAGGGCCGTGTAAGCCTCCCGGATGAGGGCCACGTGTTCCGGGGGCACGTCCAGCGCCCAGGCGGGCTCATCGACGTGGATGGCCTCGGCGCCGGCCGACCGCAGGGATCGCAGCAACTCCCCATAGACCGGCAGCAGCGCCCGCAGGATCTCCCCGAAGGCCTCGGGAGGATATCCTTTGCTCAGGCGGACGAAGGTGTAGGGCCCGATGACATAAGGCAACCCCTCCGGGTGCTTCCGGAAGGCCTCGAGGGGCTTGTTCCAGGCCAGCCGGAAGGGCGGCGGGGCGCCGGCCTCCATCCGGATCTCGGGGACCAGATAGTGATAGTTCGTGTTGAACCACTTGGTGAGCTCGAGGGCCCCTTCGCCCCGGGCCAGGGCGAAGTAATCCTCCAGCCGGCCGCCGTTCGGGTAAAGGCCCAGCATCAGGGCTGTGTCCAGCATCGGGTCGTAAAGGGACATCTCGCCGATGGGGAAGCGATCGACGAACCGGCGGTAGGCGGCGAGGCGCTCCTCCTCTAAGGCTTCCAGGCCGGCCGTCAGCTCCGCCTCGGAGACCTTCCCCTGCCAGAAGCCTTCGATCAGGGTCTTGTATTCCCGCTTGCGCCCCAGACGCGGATACCCATACGCATAGGTCTGCATCGGCCTTCCCCTCCGGATCTCAGGATTCGCTAAGCGGCAGGTGCGCTTCCAGCAGATGGCGGCGAACCGCCTGGACTGCCTGAATGATCACCCCGATCCAATCAGGGAACTCGAGAAGATACCCCCGGACCTCATCATGCTGACGGCATCGCACGCCCGGCTTTGAAAGCGGATCCGGGAGGGCATCGATCTCGTGGGCTACCGCGATGTTCCCGCTCATGCCCGTTCCCCTTACCAGTCCTCCCGGTAGCGTTCCTCCCGCCACGGATCCCCGCGCATGTGATAGCCCGCCTGCTCCCAGAACCCGGGGCGATCCTCGGCCATGAACTCCAGGGCTCGGAGCCACTTGGCGCTCTTCCAGAAGTAAAGGCGGGGGACGACGAGGCGGAGCGGGTAGCCGTGCTCGGGGGTCAGGGGCTCCCCGTTGTAATGGGTGGCCAGGAGGGCATCCTCCATGTATTCCATCGGGATGTTGGTCGTGAAGCCGTATTCACAGTGGGCCATCACGTAACGGGCCTCGGGCTTGGCCCGGATGAACCGCAGCAGATCCCGGAAGGCCACCCCGGTCCAGGTGGTGTCCAGCTTGCTCCATCCCGTGACGCAGTGGACGTCCACGGTGATGGTGGTGCGGGGCAGCTGCTGGAACTCCTCCCAGGTCCACCGCCGCTCCTCCTCTACCAGCCCGAAGACGCGGAAATCCCATGTAGCCGGGTCGAACTTCGGGACCGGCCCGTAGTGAAGGACGGGGAACCTGTCCGTGAGCACCTGTCCGGGCGGCAGGCGTCGCGCCGCGCGAGCGGCTTCTTCCTGGATCTTGCGTTCGAACCGCATCATCCCTCCTCCTTTCGCGGCCCCATTGTTTCATCGGTCGATGAGGGGGTTCGCATCATGCCGGCCTATGGGGTGGATCTGCGCACAATCTCTACTATCTTAGCGTCCCTTCCCGGGCGCTGCCACATCCGGGCGCTCGGAGGCCTGCGGCGCAAACGGGTAAGGAACGAGGTGAGGGCCCCTACTCTCCGTCTGCGCTCCCCATGGCGGGGATGGGGATCCGGCTTACACTGGCATGAGGGGATGGGGAGCGCGGAACGAAGGAGGGAAGCGTGGGGGAGGTTCCCCTGCGGCTGGCCCTGGGCCTGGTGCTGAGCTTCGGGATCGGCGGGGTGGCCTATCGGCTGGAAGCCCTGGATCGCAGCGGATGGCTGGGCGCCGTCCTGGTGGGCACGGCGGTGTTCGGCTTCGGGGGCTGGCCATGGGCCTTCCTGTTACTTGCCTTTTTCATCTCTTCCTCCGCCCTCACCCATTATCGAGCCAGCCGGAAGGCGGGGGTGGCGCGGGAGTTCGCCAAAGGGGGGCGCCGGGATCTGGGCCAAGCCCTGGCCAACGGCGGCGTCGGTGCTCTCCTTGCGCTGATCTGGGCGCTTTCCCCTCACCCGACCCTCTGGTGGGCCTTCGCCGGGAGCCTCGCCGCGGTCACCGCGGATACCTGGGCCACCGAAATCGGGCTGCTCAGCCCCCGGCCGCCCCGACGGATCCGGGACGGACGGCCTGTCCCACCCGGCACCTCCGGGGCGATCTCTCCAGAAGGGACGGCCGCGGCGGGGATCGGGGCGCTGGGGATCGGGCTCCTCGCCCTGCTGGGAAGCCCGGTTGGGGGATCCATAGGGGATGCGCTCCTCGTGGGCCTGGCCGGCCTCCTCGCCGCCCTATTCGACAGCCTGCTGGGGGCCACGGTCCAGGGGATCTACTGGTGCGACCGTTGCGGCAAGGAGACCGAACGCCCGGTCCATCGTTGCGGCCGGCGAACCCAGCTGGTGCGGGGGTGGCCGTGGCTGACCAACGATGGGGTGAACGCCCTGGCCGCCCTGGCCGGCGCCCTCCTGGCCGGGATCGGGGCGGCGTGGATCGGCTGAAGCGGCCCGGAGCGCTCACTCGGTCCGCTCTTCTATCATAATTGAGGGAGGAGTTCCGCGTGCGGGTGGTCCTCCTGTTGGGTGTTGTTGGAACCGGAATGTAGGGGCGCAGCGCCGCTGCGCCCCTACTCCACGCGGGAGGCGAGGGATGGCGGAGGGGGAGACCCTGTTCTGCGCCTTTCATCCGAACGTCCCCACGACCCTGCGGTGCAACCGCTGCGGGCGGCCGATCTGCGTCCGTTGCGCGGTGCAGACGCCGGTGGGCTATCGTTGCCGGGAGTGCGTGGCCGGTCAGCAGGCCCTCTTCTTCAACGCCCGCCCGCTGGATTACGGGATCGCGGCCGTGGCCGCCCTGGTCCTCGGCCTGATCGCCGCCCCGCTGGTCGCCGCCCTGGGCTTCTGGGCGATCTTCGTCGGGCCGCTGGTGGGGAGCCTCACCGCGGGCGCGGTGCATCGCCTGATTGGGCGGCGCCGCGGGCGCTGGATCTGGCTGGTGGCCAGCGGCGGGCTGGCCGCCGGCCTGCTCCTGTGGCGTCTGCCCCTCTGGCTGGCCTCTCCGTTTCTCCTCACGCGCGCCCTCTGGGATGGCGTGTATCTGGCCATGGCCATCAGCACGGTGATCGGTTACCTGCGGTTCTGGCGGTAGGGCTTTGGGGTGGAGGATGGGATGCTGGTGGAGCTTCACGTGCGGGATTTCGCCATCATCGATGAGGTGGTGTTGCGGCTGGAGCCGGGGCTGAACGTCCTCACCGGGGAGACCGGGGCGGGCAAGTCCCTCCTGGTCGACGCGGTGGCGGTGCTGGTGGGGGGGCGGGCGGATGTGGAGATGATCCGCGCCGGCGCGGAGCGGGCCCGCATCGAGGGCCTCTTCCAGGTCAATGAGGCGACCGCCGCGCTGCTGGCCCCCATCCTGGACGAATACGGGTTGCGGGAGGAGGGAGCAACTTCGGAGCTGGTGCTGAGCCGGGAGATCCGGCAGGGCGGGCGCCACGTGGCCCGGGTGAACGGGCGGCTGGTGCCCCTGCATGTGCTGAAGGAGATCGGCCAGGTCCTGGTGGACATCCACGGGCAGACGGAGCACCTCTCGCTGCTGCGGGCCCGGGAGCAGCTGGAGCTGTTGGATCGTTACGCGGGGGTGGGCGAGCTGCGGGCGGCCCTGGCGGAGCGGGTCGCCCGCTGGCGTGCGGTGCGCCGGGAGATCGAACAGCTGCGCCAGGATGAGCGGGAGAAGGCGCGGCGCATGGACTTGCTGCGGTTCCAGATCGAGGAGATCGAGGCCGCGCGGCTGCGGGAGGGGGAGGAGGAGGCGCTGCTCCAGGAGCGCAACCGCCTGGCCAACGCCGAGCAGCTGGCCCATCTGGCCGACGCCGCCTATCGGGCCCTCTACGAGGGGGAGGACGAAGCCCCCTCCGCCCTGGACCGCCTAAGCGAGGCCGCGCGGGCCCTGCAGGCCCTCGCCCGCATCGATCCCCTCTTCCAGCCCTATCTCGAGGCGATGGAGGGCCTGAGCGCCCAGGTGGAGGACCTTGCCCGCACGGTCCGGGAGTATCGGGAGCGGATCGAGTTCAACCCGCGGCGGCTGGTTCAGATCGAGGAGCGCCTGGACCTGATCCGGCGCCTGCAGCGCAAATACGGGGACACCGTGGCGGAGATCCTGGCCTACGCCCGGCGGGCCCGGCAGGAGCTGGAGACCCTGACCCACGCGGAGGAGCGGCTGGCGGCCCTGGAGGAGGAGGCGGAGCAGCTGCTGCGGGAGATCGGGGAGCTGGGCGAGGCGCTCTCCCGGCGGCGTCACGAGGCCGCGGAGCAGCTGGCCCGGGAGGTGGAGGCCCAGCTGGCCGATCTCCGGATGGCCGGGGCGCGGTTCGCCGTGGCCCTGGAGCGGACGCCGGACGAGGAGGGGGCTTACGCGAACGGCGCGCGCTGGGCCTTCGACGCCACCGGATTGGACCGGGTGATCTTCCTCATCGCCCCCAACGTCGGCGAGGGGCTACGGCCCCTGGCCCGCATCGCCTCGGGCGGGGAGACCTCCCGCCTGATGCTGGCCCTCAAGGTGGCCCTGGCCCGGGCGGACCCGGTGCCCACGCTGATCTTCGATGAGATCGACCAGGGGATCGGCGGCCGGGTGGGGGCGGTGGTGGGGGAGAAGCTGTGGCGCCTGGCGCGCCATCACCAGGTGCTGTGCGTGACCCATCTGCCCCAGCTGGCCGGCTTCGGGGACGCCCATTTCAAGGTCGAAAAACAGGTGACCGGGGAGCGGACCGTCGCCCGAGTCCAGCGCCTGGAAGGGGAGGCCCGGGTGGCGGAGCTGGCCCAGATGCTGGGCGGGACCGGTCGGGCGGCGGTGCAGAGCGCCCGAGAGATCCTGGAATACGTAGCCCGGTTGAAGGCCGGGGAGGAGGCCCGGTCCCCCTCCCGCCGCCGATAGTGATCCCTCCGTAATACTTCGGAACCGGGATCGTCCGATTGGTTTTTGATCTCCCTCCGCTTGCATGATACGCTCATCTCAAAGGGCCTACGGATCAACGATCGGAAGGCGCCCCCAAATGCGTGCCTCAGGGTTCGCTGATCCTGGCCTCAAGAGGAAGACGCTTCCGCTACGCTGGCCATCGCGATCCGGCGCCCGCCTTCAGAGTTGGTTCGGAAACCTATTGCAGAGGGGATGCTCGCATGCGGAACCGGCGACTGGCCACGGTGTTCCTGATCGCCTTCATCGATCTGCTGGGCTTCAGCCTGATTTTGCCGCTGTTGCCTTACTACGCAGCTCAGTATGGCGCCAGCGAGGCGGTGATCGGCCTGCTGGTGGCTTCCTACGCCGTTATGCAGATGATCGGCGGTCCCTTTCTGGGCCGCCTGTCCGACCGATATGGGCGCCGTCGGGTGCTCATGGTCTGCGTGGCCGGCACGCTGGTCGGCTTTCTCCTGCTCGCCTTGGCGGATCCCCTGGGCCGATGGCTGAGCCGCCTGGTCGCCCCTCAGGCCCCTAACGCTTCGGTGATCGCTGTGCTCTTCTTCAGCCGGATGTTGGCCGGACTGACGGGCGGGAACCTGAGCGTGGTGCAGGCCTATATCACCGATGTGACCGACGAGCGGGGACGGGCCCGGGGCCTGGGGCTGATCGGCGCCGCCTTCGGGCTGGGGTTCATCATCGGCCCGGCTGTGGGGGGGCTGCTCAGCCGGTGGGGCTACGGGGTGCCGGCCTTCGCCGCCGCCGGGCTGGCAGCCCTCAACCTGGCCCTGATCTACGCGTGGTTGCCGGAGTCCCTGAACGCCGCGCAGGGAGCCCAGCCTCAGGCCGCGCGCCGGGCGCCTTTTAGCCTGACGGCGCTGGTGGACGCCTTGCGCCGTCCTTACACCGGGGCGCTGCTGACCACGCGTTTCCTCTTCAGCGTGGCTTTCTCGATGTTTCAGACGATTTTCGCCCTTTACGCCCTGCGACGGTTCGGCCTCACCGCCCAGAGCACCGGCTTTGTGCTCACGTATGTGGGCGTGCTCGTTGTGCTGGTGCAGGGATACCTGGTGGGACGGTTGACCGATCGCTTCCGCGACGACCTGCTCATCGCCCTGGCGGTCTCGGTGATGACGGTGGCCCTGCTGGGGTGGGCGTGGGCGCCCTCGGTGGCCTGGTTGCTGGTCATCCTGATCCCCATCGCCGCCTCCGGGGGCTTGCTCAACACCCTGATCGCCTCGACGCTGACCAAGGCCGCGCGGCCCGATGAGGTGGGGGGCATCCTCGGCCTGGTGACCGCCCTGGACAGCGCCGCCCGCATCGTGGCCCCCAGTCTCGGGGGTGTGCTGATCCAGCAGCTGGGGACGGCGGGGCCCGGCCTGTTCGGCGCGGCGGTCATGGCCGGGGTGAGCGCGTTCGTCTGGCGGACGATCTGGAACCATCCCCTTGCGCTCCGGATGGTCCGGGAGGCGAAGATGCCCGGCCAGTCATATGGCGCCTCAGGCGAATAGGCGGCGCGGGGATATGGATGCCCCGGGCGTCGGATGATCCAGCAAAGCGCGCCGTTGAGATTGAATCGCCTGGGGCCGGGTCGATGGTCACAGATCACTTGTAAAGCGCCGAAATGGGTGGAGAAGCTATGTCTACTCGTAAGCGCATCGCCTGGGGGCTTCTGGCCTCATTGGGGCTGGCCGTGGGAATCGGGCCGCTCCTTGTCCCAATCCCTCCTCTCGCGGACACCGTGCCGCCTCAGGAGCTGGCGGATCCGGATAGCCGCTTCGTCACCGTCAACGGCCTGAAGGTGCACTACAAGATGGCCGGGCGGGGCGAGCCGGTGTTCGTGCTGTTGCACGGCTTCGGGGCCAGTGTGTTCTCCTGGCGCAAGGTGATGCCGGAGCTGGCTGCCCTGGGCACGGTGGTGGCCTACGATCGCCCTGCCTTCGGCCTGACCGAACGCCCGCTTCGATGGCAGGGTCCTAACCCTTACGCCTTCGAGACCCAGGTCGATCTGTTGATCGGTCTGATGGATGCTTTGGACGTGCGGCGGGCGATCCTGGTGGGCCACTCGGCCGGCGCCCCGGTGGCCTTCCAGGCCGCCCTGGCCTATCCGGAACGGGTCCAGGCCCTGGTGGCCGTGGGCCCGGCGATCTATGTGGACGGGGGCCTGCCGGCGTGGCTGCGGCCCTTGTTGCGCCTCCCCCAGGCGCGGCGTCTGGGTACCCTGATCGTGCGCGAGCTCCTCATCCGGCGAGGGGATGCACTGATCCGCTCCGCCTGGCACGATCCTCATCGCGTGGACGCGGAAACGTTGGCGGGCTATCGCAAGCCCCTGCGGGCCGAGAACTGGGATCGAGCGCTGTGGGAGCTGGTGGTCGCCAGCCGCCCCAGCCGTCTGCGCGACCGGCTGGGGGAGATCTCCGTGCCCGTCCTGGTGATCACCGGCGACGATGACCGTCTGGTTCCCCCGGATCAATCCCAGCGCTTAGCCCGAGCGCTGCCTTACGCCCGCCTCGTCCTCCTGCCCGCCTGTGGTCACCTGCCCCAGGAGGAATGCCCCGAGGCCTTCATACAGGCAGTGCGCCAGCACCTCGATTTTCTCGCTCCTTAATTCCTGGAGGACCCGGCGATGTCGCTGGATCGCTTTGAGGGCCACCGCTACCTCAACCTGGAGACCTTCCGCAAGAACGGGAAGGGGGTGAAGACCCCGGTTTGGTTCGTGCGGGAGGGCAACACGCTGTATGTGTGGACGCTGGCGGATTCCGGTAAGGCGCGGCGCATCCGCCGGAACGGCCGGGTGCGCATCGCCCCATGCACCGCCTCCGGCGACTTGCTGGGGGATTGGATCATCGCTCGCGCTGAGGTCGATGGCTCGCCGGAGGCCCTACACCATGTGGCTCGCCTGATGCGCAGGAAGTATGGGATCGCCTTCCTGCTCTTTGAATGGATCGGTCGGCTGCGGCGGGCTCGCTACACCACCCTGCGCATCCGCCTGGAGGAGGGAACGGAGGGATGAGGCGGAAACACCTTCTGCTGGTCCTGCCCCTGGTGCTGCTCCTCTCTCTCTTGGGCTTCGTGGTGTGGGTCGAGACTCCCCTGAGTCCCATGCCGGAGGCCCTGGCGGCTCTTTCAAGCGATGCCCGGGTCCTCGTGCAGATCGAGCCCTGGCTGATCTTCCGCCCCGCCGCTGCAACGCCTGAGGTCGGCTTCATTCTTTATCCGGGCGGTCGCGTGGACCCGCGCAGCTATGCGCCCCTCGCCCGCGACATCGCCGCGGCCGGCTACCTGGTGGTCATCCCCCCGATGCCCCTTAACCTGGCGGTTCTGGCGCCTCAGCGAGCTGCCGACATCATGGCGGCCTATCCAGAGATCCGACGATGGGTGGTGGGCGGCCATTCCTTGGGCGAGGCCATGGCGGCCCAGTTCGCCCATGACTACCCCCAGCGCGTGGCTGGCCTGGTGCTGTGGGCGGCCTACCCGGCGCGCAACATCTCCCTGGTGGACACTTCTCTGCCTGTCCTTTCCGTTTACGGCACCGAGGGCATGGGTCGGGAGGCCATTGAGGCCAGCCGAAGCCGCTTACCTCCCCATACCGAATGGATGATCCTCCCGGGGGGCAACCACGCCCAGTTCAGCTGGTATGGCCCCCAGCCCGGCGACGGCCCCGCCCGCATCCCCCGCAAAACGCAACAGGCCCAGGTGGTGTAGGCCACCCTCCGCTTTCTGCGCCGCCTCCCGTAATGAAAGGCGGCGGGGAGATCGGCGCAGCGTCTCCGGAAAGCGCCCGATCTGCGGAGACCCCCGGCGCGCCTTGCGGAGCGACCCGGATTTGACAACCCTCGAGGAGCGGGCTAATTTATTACTGAAAAAATTTTTCAACACGTGGAGGCAGAGCGATGCGCGTCTTCTATGTCCTCTCGAGCCCGAGGGCGGCCAGCTACCGACTGGGCCACATGATCCTTCCCCAGATGGAGGCGGGCGTCCATGGGGTGGATGTGGTCGGGTTCTTTTTCTTCGACGACAACGTTCTGACCTTGCAGAAGGGCCATCCCATCGGCGAGCGGCTTGCCCGCCTGGCGAAGGAGAGGGGACTTCTGTTGATGATGTGTGACGGCTGTGCCCTGGAAAGAGGAATGGCGGTTGGGAAACCCAAGTGGGTTGACGGCGAAGGTCAAGGCGTGAAAACGCCGCATGAGGTGCAGCCAACGGATCATGTGATCGAGGGAGTCGTGGTGGGCTGTTTCCCGGATCTCTACGCGATGATCGCCGGGAAAGTGGATCTGGTGGTGACCCTGTAAGCACAGCCTAGGGGAGCAAGCCCACGATCCTCGTGGAGGATGCCCTGATGCGCTGGGAGGAGCAGCTGAGCCGGGCCGGATGGCGGATCACGAGGCCCCGGCGGGTGGTGATGCGGGTCCTGGAGCGGGCCGCGCGCCCCCTCTCCCCGCAGGAGATCCATGCCCGGGGGCGCCGGCTCCACCGCTCCCTGGGGCTGGTGAGCGTGTACCGGGCCCTCATGGTCCTCGAGCGGGCCGGGCTGGTGCGCCGGGTCCATCGGGAGGATCGGTGCGACGGCTACGTCCTGGCCTCGCCGGGCCACCACCATCTCCTGGTTTGCCGTCGCTGCGGCCGCGCCGTGGAGTTCCCCGGGGCGGAGGACCTGAGCGGCCTGATCG
>Ga0197143_1001369_pt1 | contig 20664 bp, 20 predicted proteins | sample GBS70_MetaG_FD_148603 | JGI IMG/M metagenome (GOLD analysis project Ga0197143, IMG submission 148603) | Sediment microbial communities from Great Boiling Springs, Gerlach, Nevada, United States - GBS 70_MetaG | ecosystem: Environmental > Aquatic > Thermal springs > Hot (42-90C) > Sediment...
CGGTCCTGCCGGCCGAGGCCATGGCCAAGGTCGACTTCAGGCTTATTCCCGAGCAGGACCCCTTCGACATCTTCGAAAAGCTAAAGGCCCACCTTAAGGCCCAGGGCTTTGCGGACGTCGAGGCCGAGCTTCTTTCGGCCGAGCATCCGGCCCGGGTCGACCCCGAAGACCCCTTTGTCCGGCTCACCATCCAGGCCGCCCGGGAGGTCTACGGCAAAGAGCCGGTGGTGGCCCCCATGACCGGGGGCTCGGGACCCCTTTACCCCTTCGTTAAATACCTGGGGGTTCCGGTAAGCAACTCCGGCGTCGGCTATCCCGGCAGCCAAGTTCACGCCCCGAACGAGCACATCCGGCTGGAGGACTTCATCCTGGGCACCAAGCACACCGCCCGGATTATTCTCAGGTTTGCGGGCCTTGTTTGAGCCGACTCTCGGGGCCGTCAACCCTTTGAAAGCGGCCGGCCTTTTTCTCCTGGCCTACCTGGCCGGCTCATTCCCCACCGCCCACCTGGTGGCCAGGGCCTTCGGTAAAAAGGACCTCCGCTTCGTCGGGAGCCGGACGGTAAGCGCCACCGGGGTTTACTACCACGTGGGCCGCTGGCTTTTCTGGCCGGTGGCCGCCGTCGACATCTTAAAAGTTGCCCTGCCTGTCTGGTTGGGCTTGGAGCTGGGGCGGGGGGTGGCGGCGGCCTCGGGCCTTACGGCGGTGGTGGGCCACTGCTGGCCGGTCTGGCTCGGCTTCCGGGGCGGGCGGGGGGTGACCGGTTTTCTGGGCCTCTGGCTGGTCCTCTTTCCCCCTGGGGCGCTCTGGCTCCTAGCCGGCCTGGTCCTGGGGCGGCTGGGGGTGCTTTTCCAGACGGCGGCCGGAACCCTGGCCGCCCTGGCCACCTGGCCTTTAGTCCTCCTCGCCCTCGGCCAGCCCCGGGAGCTGGTCCTGACGGCCTGGGCCTGTCTGGCCCTGACGGTTCTTAAGCGGCTGGAGGCCAACCGGACGGGCCTGCCGGCCGACCCGAGGGCCCGCCGCCGGGTCTTTCTTAACCGGCTCCTCTGGGACCGGGACGTGGGGCCCCGGGAGCCTTGGGTCGAGCGCTGACGGGGGTTTTCGGCGTAAAATTGGTTGACCCCGCTTGAGGGATGGGGGTGGGGCTGATGAGTCCCCTGGACCCGGCGCTGGTTTTGCTGGGCTACCTGGTCGGGGGCATTCCCGCCGGCCTGCTGCTGGTCCGGGCCGTAAAGGGGGTGGATATCCGCCGGTACGGCAGCGGCAACATCGGCACCGCCAACGTCATCCGGGTGGCCGGGCCCTGGGCCGGGGCGGCCGTTTTTATCGCCGACTTTCTTAAAGGGTTGCTTCCTGTTTTGCTCGCCAGACAGATTAGTGGCCTGCCCCTGTCGGAAGCCCTGGTCGGGCTGGGGGCCGTCTGCGGCCACTGCTGGCCGGTCTACCTCGGGTTCCGGGGCGGGCGGGGGGTGGCCACGGGGGTGGGCGCCCTGGCCGCCGTCGCCCCCCTTTTCGCCCTGGCCGGCGTCCTGACCTGGCTGGCAGTCGTGGGCCTGACCCGGTACCCGTCGGCGGGGTCCCTGGCCGGCCTTGGGGTCGCCGTCGGGCTGTTCGTCATAAGCACCTTCTTGGGCGGCCATCACCCCCACTATCTGGTGATGGTGCTGGGTGGGGCGGGGGTCATCGTCTGGCGCCACCGGGAGAATATCGGCCGCCTCCTCCGGGGGGAGGAGCGTCCCCTCGGCCGAACCTGATCCCGCCGGCGCCCCGGGATGCCCGCACGGGCCGTTTTCGCTATGCTGAGAAGACCGGCCATGAAAGGGATGCTTCTTAGGGCCCGGGGCCGGCTCATCGGGCCTTTGCCCACCGGCGGCCCCAGGCCGGTCCAGGTTGGCGTCTGCCGGTTGACCCCCCGGCCGGTGATGGGGTTATAGTTTGGTTGTCGGGGCGCCCCGACCGAACGGTCGGCGGCCACCTGGCGCATCTTTCCAAAGGGTTCGGTCCCAAAACCGGAAAGCCCTGAGGGGGCCTGATCCGGCCTTGAAACTCCGCAGCCAGGAACTTTATCCTCTGAACTGATGTTCACGCCCGTCTATCAGCAGTACCGCCGGCTCAAACAGCAGTACCCGGACTGCATCCTTTTCTTCCAGCTGGGGGATTTTTACGAGACCTTCGAAGAGGACGCCCGCATCGTCAGCCAGGTCTGCGACGTGGTCCTCACCTCCCGGGAGTTCGGCAAGGGCCACCGCCTCCCCCTGGCCGGGGTGCCCGTCCGGTCGGCCGAGCCGTATATAAGCAAGCTCGTGGAGGCCGGCTACAAGGTCGCCATCTGCCAGCAGACATCCTCCACCGGAAGGCCCGGCCGCCAGCTCTTCGACCGGGAGGTGGTCCGGGTCGTCACGGCCGGAACCCTCCTTGAGGCCGGGCTTTTAGAGGCCAAGGCCAACAACTACATCGCGGCGGTGGTCTTCGAGGCCGGGACCCGGGACGAGCCGCCCGCCGGCCTGGCCTATGCCGACATAAGCACCGGCGAATTCGCCGCAACCCAGGACCGATTGGCCACCATAACGGCCGAGCTTGCCCGGATCGCCCCGGCCGAGGTGCTGGTCCCCGAGGGCCTGGACCTGCCCGAGCCGGGCGGCCTTCGGGTCACCACCCTTGAGGAGTGGTCCTTCGGCTTTGATGCGGCCGAAGAAACCCTTAAAAGCTATTATGAGGTCGGCTCCCTGGCCGGGTTCGGCCTGGCCGATAAGCCCCTGGCCGTGCGGGCGGCCGGCGGCCTTTTGAAATACCTTAAGGAGACCCAGCGGGGTGCCCTGGGCCGCCTGCGTCCCTTAAAGAGCTACAGTCCCCAGGATTACATGGTTTTGGACCCCCAGACCCGCCGCAACCTGGAGATCTTCCGGGGGGCCCGGTCGGGCTCAAGCCGGGAGTCCCTCCTTTCGGTCCTGGACCTCACCCGCACGCCCATGGGCGGGCGGCTGTTGCGGGCCTGGCTGGGCCAGCCCCGGACGGACCTGCCCACCCTTCAGGCCCGGCTGGACGGGGTTGAGGCCTTCTTTGGCCGAACGGGACTGCGCCGGGAAGTGACCCAGCTTCTGGGAAAGGTCGGGGACCTGGAGCGCAGCGTTTACCGGATCGGGGCCGGCCTGGCAGGCCCCCGGGAGGTGGCCGGCCTGCGCTCCGGTCTGGAAGTGGTCCCTAAAATCAGGGCCGCCCTGGGGGCGGCCGGCCCCGACGAAACCCTGGGGCGGCTGGCGGCTGGCCTCGACGAGGTCCCGGAGCTGATCGACCTGCTCCGACGGGCGCTGGTGGACGACCCCCCGGCCCAGGTGGCCGACGGGGGGTTTGTCCGGCCGGGGTTTTCGGCCGAGCTGGATGAGCTCCACCGGGCCGCCCGGCAGGGCCGGCAGTTCCTGGCCGGCCTGGAGCGGGCCGAGCGGGAGCGCACCGGGATCAAAAGCCTGCGGGTGGGCTACAACAAGGTTTTCGGCTACTACCTGGAGGTCACCCACGCGGCCTTAAACCAGCCTTTTGGCGGGGGCCCCCATGCGGCGCCGGCGGCCTTCGGTCAGGGGACCCTCTTCGATGCCCTTGAGGCCGGGGGTTGCGGCTGCCGGACCGTCCGGGAGCACCTGGAGCGGTGCCTGGGTTATATCCGCAAGCAGACCCTGGTGGGCGCCGAACGGTACATTTCGCCCGAGCTCAAAGAATACGAGTCGCTGATTCTAAACGCCCAGGAGCGCAGCCTCGAAATTGAGCGGCAGGTCTTTAACGAGCTCTGCCAGGCGGTGGCGGCCGCCGCCCCGAGGGTCCTCCGGACGGCCCAGGCCCTGGCCGAGATCGACGTTTACGCCGCCCTGGCCGAGGTGGCCGTCCGGCGCAACTACGTCCGGCCGGAGCTGGATGAGGGCGACCGGGTCGAAATCATCGGCGGCCGCCACCCGGTGGTGGAGGCCCTGCTGCCCGACCGGCCCTTCGTCCCCAACGACACCTTTCTGGACAACAAAACGGACCAGATTTTGCTCATAACCGGCCCGAACATGGCCGGCAAATCCACCTACTTAAGGCAGGTGGCCCTCATCGTCCTGATGGCCCAGGTCGGGAGCTTCGTTCCGGCCGAGCGGGCCCGCATCGGCCTGGTGGACCGGATCTTCAGCCGAATCGGGGCCCAGGACGAGATCGCCACCGGTCAGAGCACCTTCATGGTGGAGATGATGGAGACGGCCCTCATCCTGCGCCATGCCACCCCCAGGTCCCTGGTAATCCTGGATGAGGTCGGCCGGGGAACCAGCACCTACGACGGCCTGGCCATCGCCCGGGCCGTCGTCGAGAAGCTCCACAACGACCCGGCCCTCGGGTGCAAGACCCTTTTTGCCACCCACTACCACGAGCTTACGGCCCTGGCCGGGGAGCTGGGGCGGGTGAAGAACTACCGGATGGAGGTCCTCGAGGAGGGGGAACGGGTGGTATTTCTTTACCGGGTTGTGCCCGGCGGGGCCGACAGAAGCTACGGCCTCCACGTTGCCCGGCTCGCCGGCATCCCGCCGGAGGTGGTCGCCCGGGCCCGGGCGTTTCTGCTCGAGCTTGAAGCCAGCGGCCGGGGCTCCCTCGGGCCGCCGGCCGGGGCCGGACCTGAAGACCGGCCAGCCCTGGACCCGGAGCTGGCCGAGCTTTTGCGGGAGGTCTGCGGCCTCGACCTCATGACAATGACCCCCATCGAGGCCCTCAACCGGCTCTATGCCCTTCAGCAGCGCCTCCAGGTTCTTCTCGGCCGGCTGCAGCCCGGCGAAAGTCTGCCGAAACGTCCCGCAAGACCGTCGGCCTGATTATGACCTCTTCAACTGTGGCCCGGTCCGGCAGATTCAGGATGTCGACGACGACCTCGGCCACATCTTCGGGCTTGAGCATCGTCGCCCGGGCCTCCGGGGACGGCGGGAACGGCCGCGACTCCAGGATCGGCGTGTCGACCTCGCCCGGCGCCACCACGCACGCCCGGATGCCGTGGGGCCGCAGCTCCAGGTTCAGGCTCCGGGTCAGGGCATTGAGGCCGGCCTTGGCCGCGCTGTAGGCCGCCCCGGAAAGGATACTGGGGACGAATCCCGCCACCGACGAAATATTGACAATAAACCCCCGACCCTGGGCCCGCATTATCGGAATGACGGCCCGGGCAACAATAAAGGCCCCGACCAGGTTGACCTCAACCACCCGCCTGAAGTCATTCACCGAGATCTCCGTGAGCGCCCGTCTCGGAACGTTCAGGCCGGCGTTATTAACCAGGATATCAAGGCGCCTGAAGCTGGCGTGGACCCCGGCGACAAAATCCGCCACGGCCGCCTCGTCGGTGATATCCAGGGCCCGCCAGCAGGCCTCGGTTCCGGCGGCGCGGACCCGGCTGGCGACGGCTTCGAGGGCATCGGCCCGGCGGGCGCAGAGGCCGAGCCGGACGCCCCGGGCCGCCAGGGCCAGGGCGATCGCCTCTCCGATCCCCGAAGAGGCGCCGGTAACCACGGCAACCTGTCCGTTAAGGCGGTTTTCTGACAAGGCAATCCTCCCGGCTCCTTCAGGTAGCTGCCGAAAAGGATATCATTAAGGCAGGACAGCCGCGAGGGAGGTTTGAAATGAATGAGACGGGAACCACGTTTTATAAAAACATCCTGCTGGAGGTTGCGGCGCCCATCGCCTACGTTACGATGAACCGGCCCGAGAAGCGCAACGCCCTCTCGGTGGAGCACATGCTTGAGCTTACGGATTGCTTCCGCCAGATCGGACGCCGCCGGGATGTGGCCGTCGTTATCCTCCGGGGAAATGGGCCGGCCTTCTGCGCCGGCCACGATTTGAATGAGCTTATCGGCCGGACCGCGGACTTTTACCGCTACGTCTTTGACGTCTGCACCGAGCTTATGGACACGATCCAGGGCATCCCCCAGCCGGTCATCGCCCAGGTCCACGGGATTGCGACCGCGGCCGGCTGTCAGCTGGTGGCCAGCTGCGACCTGGCGGTGGCGGCCGAGAACGCCCGGTTCGCCACCCCCGGCGTTAAAATCGGCCTCTTCTGCTCCACGCCCATGGTTGCCCTAAGCCGCAACCTGCCCCGCAAGAAGGTCATGGAGATGCTCCTAACAGGCGAGCCCATCTCAGCCCAGGAAGCCCTCCTCTACGGCCTGGTGAATCGGGTGGTTCCGGCCGACACCCTCGAAGCCGAGACCCGGGCGCTGGCCGAAAAGATCGCGGCCTCGAGCCCGTTCGTCGTCGGACTTGGCAAGCAAGCCTTCTATCGCCAGCTCGACATGCCCCAGCCCCAGGCCTATGCCTACGCTCGGGAGGTTATGTCCCTGAATGCCCTGGCGGCCGATGCCCAGGAGGGAATGTGTGCCTTTCTCGAGAAGCGGCCGCCCCGCTGGCAGGGTGGGTAGCCCGGGACGTCAGACGCCCAGGTAGGTGCGGACCTCGGGACTCTGCCGGAGCTCTTCGGCCGGAGCGGCGTAGCGGATCCGACCCTTTTCGAGGACGTAGCCGCGGTCGGCCCGTTTGAGGGCGAAGAGGGCGTTCTGTTCGGCCAGAAGCATGCTCAGGCCGGCATCTTTGAGCAGTTTCAGCCACTGGCCGAGCTGGCCCACGACGGCCGGGGCAAGGCCCTCCGTGGGCTCATCGAGGAGCAGAAGCTTCGGGTTCGCCAGCAGGGCCCGGCCGATCTTCAGCATCTGCTGTTCGCCGCCGCTCAGGGACCCTGCCCGCCGCCGGGCGAACTCCGCAAGCTTTGGAAAGACCTCATAGACCCGCTCGATGGTCCACCGGCCGCCGTCCCTGGGCGGCTGCTGCCAGAGCTGGAGGTTTTGAAGAACGGTGAGCTGGCCGAAGAGCCGCCGGCCGCTGGGCACGTAGCTTATCCCCAGCCGGGCGATGGCGTGGGTCGGCTTGTGGGTGATATCCTGGCCGTCAAAGAGTATCCGGCCGGAGCGGGCCGGCGTAAGGCCCATAATTGCCCGGAGGGTGGTCGTCTTTCCGGCCCCGTTGCGCCCCAGCAGGGCCACCACCTCCCCGGTCCCGACGGTGAGGCTTATGCCGTGCAGGATGTGGCTCTGGCCGTAGTAGGCGTGGACCTCACGCAGTTCCAGGGTCATGCCTGCTCACCCAGGTAGACCTGAATGACCGTTTCGTTCCGCCGGATCTGGTCGGGCAGTCCCTCGGCAATGACCCGGCCCTGGTGCATTACGGTTATCCAGTCGGAGACCTTAAACACAACCTGCATATCGTGCTCGCATAAGACCACCGTCAGCCCCCGGCGGCGGGCTACCTGGTAAATTAAGTCCACCGTCCGCTCGGTTTCCCAGGGCGACATTCCGGCCGTCGGCTCATCCAGGATGAGCAATTTCGGGGCGGTGGCCAGGGCCAGGGCGATTTCCAGGGCCCGCTGGTCGCCGTGGGAGAGGGTTCGGGCCGGTTCGTCGGCCAGCTCCAGGAGGCCGACATCTTCCAGGAGGGTGAGGGCCTCGGGCCGAAACACCCGGTCGGAGCGGCTCAGTATATCCTTCTCCCGGCCCCGGGCGGCGGCCAGGGCAACCTGGACCGACTCGAGGACGGTGAGCCGGGGGAAGATGTTCGTAACCTGAAAGGTTCGGGCCAGCCCGGCCCGGGCCACCCGGTGGGGCGGCCACCCGGTGATGTCCTGCCCCCGGAAAACCACCCGGCCGGCTGTGGGCCGGAGATAGCCGGTTATGACGTTAAAAAGGGTGGTTTTCCCGGCCCCGTTCGGGCCGATGACGGCGTGGATGCGTCCCTGCTCGACGACCAGGTCGACGCCGTCGACCGCCCGCAAGCCGCCGAAGGCTTTCACCAGTCCCCGGGTCTCCAGCAGGGCCGTCATCGGCCTGAGGCCTTCCTGAGCCAGCGGCCGACCCGGTCGACGATGCCGGTCAGGCCGTCGGGCGCAAAGAGCACTATCACCAGCAGGACGACACCCAGCACCAGCTGCCAGCGGGTAGTGAACCGGCTAACCAGGTCATGGCCGTACTGAAAGATAAGGGCGCCCAGGGCGGGTCCAAGGAAGCTGTACATGCCCCCGATCACGGCCGAAAGGACCGGCTCCCCGGACTTGACCCAGCTCAGGAGCTGGGGGTATGCGGCCTGGTCGTGGACGACGAAAAGGGTCCCGGCCGCCGCGCCGAAGAATCCGGCAATAACAAAGGCGATCAGCTGATGCTGCTAAACGTTTATGCCCAGGGCCTCGGCCCGGTTGGGATTTTCCCGAATCGCCTGGAGGGCCAGCCCGAAGGGCGAGGCCGTTATCTTACGGAGGATAAGCATCGAAAGGGTAACAACCCCAAGGATAAAGAAATATCCGGCCGCCGGGTCGACGAGAACCGGCGGCAGCATCGGCCCGAAGATGCCGTTGTCGCCCCCGGTGAAGTCGTACCATTTTTCGGCAACGGTAAAGAAGAGCTGAGAGAAGGCCAGGGTAAGCAGGGCGAAATAGAGGCGGCGGGTGCGGAGGGCCACCGCGCCGATGGCGAGGGCCAGTACGCCCCCCAAGATCGGGGCGGCGCCCACGGCCACCCAGAAGGGCAGGTGGTAGTGCCGCCAGTTGAGGGCCACGACGTACGCGCCGACCCCGAAAAAGACCCCCTGGCCGAAGGAAACGAGGCCCCCGTAGCCGATGAGGAGGTTCGTGGCCACGGCAAAGAGGGCCAGCACCAGAACTTTTTGAAAAGTTATGAGCTCGGCGGGCGGCAGGAAGAAGGGCAGGACGGCCAGGACCGCCAGCAGCCCGACCGGGACGAGCATCCGACCGGCCAGGGCGGCCCGGCCCGCCTCCGCCTTCAGGGTTGGCCTGGGTTTCGGGCCTGTTCGGAAGGCCGGCTCGGCCATGGGCTTGCCGTCACCTCTCGGGGATGCCGAGCAGGCCGGACGGCCGCACGATGAGAACCAGGATCATGGCCAGGTAGATAAAGGCCGAGGACCACTCGGCGGCGAGCAGGACGCCGGCCGCCTGAAAGGTGCCGATAATGAGGGCGCCCAGGGCGGCCCCGGTCACCGACCCAAGGCCGCCGATGACCGCGACAATGAAGGCGTCGACCAGAATTTCGGTGTCCATTCCGGGCGCAATCGTGATTCCGGGCGCCCGGGCCGCCCCGGCGAGGGCGGCAAGCAGGGCTCCGACCATAAAAGCAAGCGTCCCAACCCGGCGGACGTTCACCCCGGCGGCGGCCAGCAGCTCCGGGTCCTCCACCAGGGCCCTCACCTGCCAGCCGAGGGTCGTCCGCTGAAGAAGAAGCCAGAGCCCGGTCCCAACCGCAACCCCCAGGCCGATGAGAAAGAAGTTGTAAACCGGGAACGCCCGCCCGAAGACCTCCACCTGCCCGTCAAGGCCCGCCGGGACGGGAACCGACCGGTAGGCCCCGCCCCAGAGCTGGAGGGCCAGGTCGGCGAAGATGTAAACCAAGGCGAAGGTCGCCAGCAGCTGGGTTAGGTGTTCTTTGTCATAAATCCGGCGCAGGACCCCAACTTCAACCAGGCCCCCCAGCAGGGTTACAAGCACCACGGCCGCCATCAGGCCGACCCAGAAACGGTCGCCCCCGGCGGTCCCGCCGGCGACGGTCGCCAGGATGAAGGCCGGGTACATGTAGAAGCTGCCGTGGGCCATGTTTATCACCCGCATGGCCCCGAAGACCAGGGTGAGGCCCGACGCGACGATAAACAGGATGCTCGCCGCCGTCAGGCCGGAGAGAAGCTGAATTACGGCGTCAGGCCAGGCGACCATCGGCGCCCGCGCTTACCTACCGGGGTTGAAGTTTTTGGGCTCCGTCGCAGCTCAGCATAATCCGCTCCGGGTGGGCGACGAAGATATTTTCCAGAATGGGAAAGCCATATTCGGGGTGGGGCGAGGCGGCGATGGTGCCGATATATTCGGGAATTTCGGCCTGGTGGTCGCACTTCCGGAGGGTTATGCTTCCCCGAATGGTAGGTACCGTTGCGCCGGCCAGGGCCTCGGCCACGGGGTCGCCGTCGAAACTGCCGGCCTTCTGCACCCCCCAGGCCCAGGTTTGAACGGCGGTATACCCGAGGAGGCTCCACTCCGTCGGCCACTCGTTGTACTTCGCCCGGTAGCGGCGGACGAAATCCTTAACCTCGGGCGTGTCGATGGCAAAGAACGGAGCCCGGCTCCAGGCCACATGTCCGGCCGGGGCCTCGGCCTTCAGGGCTGGTAGCAGGGTCAGGTCCCACGGCCCACCGGCCTTAACCTGCTCAAAGAAGCCGTAGCCTTTGGCCTGCTTGGTGAAGGTGAGCAGGTCGCCCCCGTAGATGAACATGACGACGAAGTCCGGCTTGGCGGCCAGGGCCGCCGAGATGTAGGTGCGGAAGTCTGCTGAAGTCGGTCGTCCCGAGCTTCGGCCACTGCTGGCCCAGGACCTCAATGTTCGCCCCGAAGTCCTTCATGGCGTTTAAAAACACCTCGACCGAGTCCCGGCCGTAGTTGTAATCCGGGGAGATAGTGTAGTACCTGCGGTACGGCTGCCGGGAAAGATACTCCGCAATCGCCCGGGGCTCCATGTAGGTATTGGGCACGACCTGAAAGGCATACTTGTGAAACTGCTTGGTGGTCAGCACCAGGTCGTTGGAGGTGAAGAAGAAAATCGGCTTGCGGTACTGGGCGGCGATGCCGGTCTCGGCGGCGGCCACGGCGCTGCTTACCGGCCCGAAGACGGCCACGACCCGGTCGTGTCGTTAAGAATCATGTTCCGGACGTTCGTCGCACCCTGGTCCGGCTTGGCGGCGTCATCGGCGTAGACCAGCTTAAGCTCTTTTTTAAGCACCCCGCCCCTGGCATTCAGGTCGGCAATGGCGAGCTGAACTCCCTGGAGTCCGGACTGGCCCAGGCTGGCGATCGAACCCGAAAAGGTGGTGGAGATGCCGACGGTCACGCTCCCCTTGAAGCCGGGGCCGCCCCCGGTCGTGGGCGCCGGGGCCCCCGGCGAAGGCTGGCACGCCGCCAGCCAGCCGCTGGCGCCTAAAAGGCCGGCCCGGCAAGCCCGAATCGCAGAACCTCCCGCCGGCTGTAAATTCGCTGCGGGCCGCCCATTGCGAAACCTCCTGTATTGTTAAATGATTACTCCGCTGGCCTTGAGCTGTTCGATCTGGTCCCAGTCGTACCCGAGCTCGAGTAAAATCAGCTCGGTGTCCTGGCCGACCTCCGGGGCCGGGCCCCGAATCTGGCCCGGCGTCCGCCGGAACCTTATCGGCGCCGCCACCACCTGAAACTCCTCCCCGCTGGGGTGCCGCAGGGTCGCAAAATAGCCGTTGGCGTGGGCCTGCGGGTCGTTGATCACCTCGTCGAGGGTCTGGACCGGCGCCCAGATGCAGTCCTGGGCATCCAGCAGGCGGCCCCACTCGGCCCGGGGCCTTGCGGCAAACCGCTCCTCGAAGACCTTAATAAGCTCCCGGCAGTTCTCCATCCGCCGGGCGTGGGTGTTGAACCGGGGGTCGTCGATAAGCTCGGCCAGGCCCAGCGCCCGGCAAACCCCAGGCCAGTACGGGTCCGAAACCGGCATCACCAGCTGAATCCATTTCCCGTCGGCCGTCCGGTAGTAATTAAACAGCGGATTGGTCACCTCTTTCCGGGATACCCGCTCGACGGCCGCCCGCTCCTTAAGGGCCGCCACCACGTCCATCGAAAGCACCCACAGGCCGGTGTGAAAGAGGGCGCAGTCCACCTGCTGGCCCAGGCCCGACTTTTCCCGCTCGTAGAGGGCCACGGCCACCGCCGCCACGATGGCCAGGGATGTGGTGTGGTCGCCCATCCCCGGCCGCTGCTGGACCGGGGGCGCATCCGGCTCCCCCAGGGTGGCCATAATCCCCGACCGGGCCCAGAAGGCCGCATAATCAAAGCCCGGCCGGTCCCGGTCAGGCCCCTCGGGACCATAGCCGGTGAGCACCACGTAAATGAGCCGGGGATTTAAGGGGCTAAGGTCCTCATAGCGGAGCCGGTAGCGCCCCCGCCGCCGGGGAATCAGGTTCGTCACCAGCACGTCGGAACGGGCCGCCAGCCGGCGGACCACCTCCTGGCCCTCGGGGCGGGAAAGGTCCACCGCAATGCTGCGCTTGCCCCGGTTATCCTGCTCGATGGCCGGGTTTATACCCCCGGTGTAGGGCACCACGCCCCGCCGGGAGGTGGTAATGCTGCGCATGGCGTCGCCCGTTTCGGGGGGCTCCACCTTGACGACGTCGGCGCCCAGCTCGGAAAGGATGGCGCAGGCCGAGGGACCCGCCACCCAGTTGGCTATCTCTAAAACCTTGATGCCTTCTAAAGGACCGACCATGTTATATTCTGCCGGGCCGGTGGGTAAGGTGCCGGCCCCCCCTTTCAACTCACGGAGAATATAAATGTGAGCGCCGGCTGGTGTCAAACCGAAGCGCTTTTAGCCGCCGTTCCGGAGGTTGCAACCGGCCGCTGGCAGGTCCGCTGGGCCGGGGTGGTCGGGGTGCTCCGCCACCACCGAAAATGGTTTGTTTTTATCCGGCTGAGCTACCGGCCGAAGGGGCAAAGCCGAACCCGGACGGCCCAGGTCGTTGCCAAGGTCGACCCGGACGGGCGGGGTTCGGCCGAGCTGGAGGCCCTCCGCCGGCTCTGGGCCGCCGGTTTGAGACCCCCGGGCCGCCACCGGGTGCCCCGCCCCTACGGGTACGCCCCGGGCCCAAAGGCCCTGCTGGAGGGGGCGGCGCCGGGCACCCTGTGGGTGGAATACCTTCAGGGCCGGCCGGATGGTCTGGCCGCCGCTTCAAGGCGGGCGGCCGGCTGGCTTCGGCGGTTGCAAAGCCTGCCGGTTGAGGCCGACCTTATCGGCCCCGACCCCGACCTGACCTGTGCCCAGGCGGCCGAACTGGCAAGGCTCTTCCCCGAGGCGGCCGCTCCCCTCAGGGCGGCTGCCGACCGGCTGGCAGACCTGCTCCTGGCTTACCGGGGTCCGCCGGTGCCCGCCCACGGGGATTACCACCCAAAGCAGGTCTTTTTAACCCCGGCGCTTACGACGGTGGTGGATTTCGACGCCTTCGGCCTGCGGGAGCCGGCCTTCGACGTGGGCCACGCCGTCGGCCAGCTTCTGGGCATGTCGTACTTCCGAACCGGAAGTTTTGCCGCCGGAGCCCGGGGGGCGGCGGCCTTCTGGCAGGCTTACCGGCAAGGGGGCCTGGCGGAATGGTCCCGGGTTAAGGTCCACGTGGGCCGGACCCTGATTCAGGTGCTCCATTACGCCCTGGTCCGGCTCGGGTCGGGCCGGCCCGAAATGGCCACCGAGTGGGCCAACCTGGTCCGGACGTTTCTCGATGGGGACCCTGGGGTCCTGGAAGAACTGGGCACCCCTACGGGCAGGTAGCCGTCCGGGCCACCAGGGGCAGGAAAAGGCGGTTGGGCAGGGCCGGCGGGGTGGGCGGGGGCGTGGGCACCGGGCCGGAGTAGAGCTGGAGGGTCGGCGGTTGGGCACCCGGGATCGGACTTGTGCCGGTCCTGGCTTCCCGTGAGAAGAAAATCTTCTGGGCTCCGGGCACAAAACTCGTGGCCTTCACCATCAGGCCGTAGTTCTGGTAGCCGCTGGCCCCGTTAGTGGCGTCGTAGGCCCGCCAGGCCCGAACCAGCCCGGTGATGTCAAAGGCGCAGGCCGACGTGTCCCCGACGGTGACGGTGGCGTAGCTTTCGTCAAACTTATCGGCCAGCTGGTCCCAGGTCGCCGTCTCGGTCCAGGGCTGGGTTACCCGGTGGATGCTGATGCTCAGGGGCTCCCGCGAGTAACCGGTAGCCTGCTGGTCCAGGCTGAGCCAGAGCAGGGCCTGCTGAATAGTAACGCTGACCGGGACGGTGCTGAACGAAAACTGGATAAGGGCCCGCTCTTCCCCGAAGGGCCCGCCGTCCCCCACCCAGAGCCAGTTGGCGTCGCTGCCGCCGCTGTTGCTGTTGGGGGTTCCCGAGAAGATGCTGGTATCCTGGGTGGGCGTCAGGGTCGCCACCAGGTCCTGGGTCCGGACGTCCGCCCGGCCGCTCCCGCCCAGCAAGGCCCCGAAGAGTAAAAGCCCCAGGGCCGGTCCCAGGATGAGGGGCCACCTATTCATAGCGCAACGCCTCGATGGGATTCAGTCGGGCCGCCCGGGCGGCCGGGTAGATGCCGAAGAAGAGGCCGATGACGGCCGAAACCCCCACGGCCAGCAGGATCGCGTCGGGGGCGACCAGGGTTGGTATCTTCTGGCCGTTAATCTCGATGGTGCTTATGAGCCTCGAGAGGCCGAAACCCAGCAGGATCCCCAGGAGCCCCCCGGCCACGCTCACCACCACCGCCTCGGTGAGAAATTGATAAAGGATATCCCGGCGCCTGGCTCCCACCGCCTTCCGGATGCCGATCTCCCGGGTCCGCTCGGTTACGGACACCAGCATGATGTTCATAATGCCGATCCCCCCGACCACCAGGGAGATGCCGGCGATGGAGCCCAGAAGCAGGGTGAAAATGCCCGTTATCTGGTTGGCCAGGGCGAGCATATCCTCCTGACTGCGGATGATAAAGTCGTCCTGGCTCACCCGGTGGCGCTGGCGCAGAATCGCCCCGATGGCCTCGACGGCGTCCTGCATCCGGTTCCGGTCGGCCACCTGGACGATGATGGTGTTCACCGTGGGGGAACCGCCCCGGGCCGCCACCTGCCGGGTGACCGTCCGGTAAAAGGTGGTCAGGGGAATGACCACCACGTCGTCCTCGTTGCCCAGGGCCCCGGCCCCCTTCCGGGCAAAGACGCCGATGACCCGGAAGGTCGCCTGGCCGATCCGGATATTCTGGTCGATGGGGTCCGATTCGGGGAAGAGCTGGTCGGCCACATCGGCCCCGAGGACGGCCACGGCCGAGGCCACCTCGAACTGCTGCTGGTTAAAAAAATCCCCGGCGGCCAGCTGGTAGTTGCGCACCCACCAGTAATCCGGGGTGGTGCCGACGATGCGGGTGTTCCAGTTGGTCCCGTTGCCCACCACCTGCCGGAACGCCTGGTTAAAGGGCACCGCCGCCGTGATCATCGAAAGCAGTTCCGGGTCACTGTTGAGGGCCACGGCGTCGTCGTAGGTGAGGGTCTGGGCCGAGCCGAAGCCCAGGGCAAGGCCCCCCTGCTGGACCTGCCCCGGGCCGATGAAAAGGAGGTTGGTGCCGATATTCTGAATCCGGGCCGTGACCTGCTCGTTGGCCCCCCGGCCGACGGAAATCATGGCGATGACGGACCCGACCCCGATGACGATCCCGAGCACGGTAAGAAAGGTCCGCAGCCGGTTGACCGAAAGGGCCTGCAGGGCCGTAAGGGTAAGGTCCAAGTATTTCGTCATGCCGTCTTCCTCCCCAGGGCGGCCTCGGCGTCGGTGGGGTTAAGGTTGGGCTCATCCCGGACGATGAGCCCATCCCGCATCTGGACAATCCGGCGGGTGTGGTGGGCGACGTCGGCCTCGTGGGTGACGATGATAACGGTCACCCCCCGCTCCCGGTTGAGCCGCTGGAGCACGGCCAGGATCTCGGCGCTGGAGCGGGAATCGAGGTTGCCCGTGGGCTCGTCGGCCAGGATCAGGCTCGGGTCGTTGGCCAGCGCCCGGGCGATGGCCACCCGCTGCTGCTGGCCGCCCGAAAGCTGGGTCGGCCGGTGGTCTAGCCGGTCGCCCAGGCCGACCAGCCCCAGGAGCTCCACCGCCCGCCGCCGGCGCGCCGACCGGGAAACCCCGGCGTAAATCATCGGCAGCTCCACCTGCTCCACCGCCCGGAGCCGGGGCAGGAGGTTAAAACTCTGAAAGACAAAGCCGATTTTGCGGTTCCGAATCAGGGCCAGGTCGTCGTCGGAGAGGCGGCTTACGTCGGTCCCTTCCAGGAGGTACCGGCCGGAAGTGGGCTGGTCGAGGCAGCCCAGGATGTTCATTAAGGTGGACTTCCCCGAGCCGGAGGGACCCATAATGGCCACCAGCTCGCCCGGGTTTACCTCCAGGCTCACCCCGGCCAGGGCGGTAACCTCCACCTGCCCGAGGCTGTAGACCTTGGTCACATTCTGAAGCAAGATTAAAGGAGGCATGGCCGAGACCTCAACGGCCCCCGCCGGCCGGGGGCGGCCCGCCGAAGCCGCCCGGCGGGCCCCCAAAGCCCCCGGTGGGAACCCGGGGCTGGGCGGTGGCGGTTCCCGGAATCACCACCCGCTCCCCCTCCTTGAGGCCCGAAACTACCTCCGTAAGCTGGTCGTTGCTCAGGCCGGTCTGAACCTCCCGCCGCTCGGTCCGGCCCCCGTCAACCAGCACCTCCACGTAGCGGGTCCGGCCCTGGGTCCGGATGGCCCGGTTGGGAACGGCCAGGACGTTCTGCCGCTGGTCGTAGATTATGCTCACCAGCACCGTCATCCCCGGCCTTAGGGGGAGGGGCTGGCCGGGCCGGGCCTCGACCTGAACCTGGACCTGGTAATTGACCACCCCCTGCTGGATGGTGGCCGTGGGGGCCACCGCCGAAACCCGACCCTGAAACTGCTGACCGGGCAGGTTGTCGCTGGTAATCCGCACCGGCTGGCCGACCTTCACCTTGCCGATGTCGGCCTCGTCGACGTTCACGTCCACCCGCAGGGAGGAAAGGTCGGTAAGAACCACCGCCGGACCCCCGGCCGCGGAGGTCTGCTCCCCGGGGTTTATATTAACGGCGGCCACCACCCCGTCGAAGGGGGCCCGAAGGACGGCGTTTTCCAGGTTGTTGCGGGCCTGCCGCAGGCCGGCCTCGGCCTGCCGGACCTGCTCCTGGGCGACGGCCACGTCGTTGGGGTCCGGCCCCTGAAGGGCCTTGTCCAGCTGGGCCTTCGCCTGGGCCACCGCCGCCTCGGCCGATTTTAGGTTGGCCTGCTCGTTGAGGGCCTGCTGAAGCTGGTCGAGCTGCTGTTTGGCCTGGACCATCGCGGCCTCGGCCGCCTTGATCTGGCTCTGGTCGGCGAGCTGGGCCTTCTTCGCCTCCAGGGCCTGCTTCGCCTGCTCCACCTGCGCCTGGGCCGCCTTGATCTGGTCCTCGGTGGGCCCGGCCGTCTTCGCCTGGTAGGCGGCCAGGGCGGCCTGATAGGCCGCCTGGGCCTGGGCCAGGGCTTTGGCCTCGGGCCGGTCGGCGGCGTCCCGGCGGCCGGCGATGCGGTTATAAGCCGCCTGGGCCTGGTCCAGGTTCGCCTGGGCCTGGTCCAGCTGGGCCTTGGCGGCGGCCACGTCGTTGGGATTGGGCCCGGCCAGAAGCTGGTTCAGGCGGGCCACGGCGGCGTCGTACTGGGCCTGGAGGGCGGCCAGGTCCTGGGTGGCCGTGGGCGGGTTGAGCAGGTTTTGATATTTGGCCGCGGCCGCCTCGTAGTTGGCCTGGGCGGCCCTAAGCTGGTCCTCGGTGGGCAGGGCGGCCTTGGCCGCCTCATACTTGGCCGCCGCCGAATCGTAGGCGGCCTGCAGGGCCTGGATGTCCTGGGGCTTGGGGGGCTGGAGGAGCTGCTGGAGCCTGAAACGGGCGATGTTTACGCTGGCTTCGGCCTGGGCAACCTGGGCCTCAAGGTCGGTGGTGTCCAGGGCGGCCAGGGGGTCCCCCTGCTTGACGGCGTCCCCAACCTTTACGTAGACCTCCCTGACAATGCCCGCGGTTTTAAAGGTGAGCCTTGCCTGATTGGGGGCGGCGACGGTTCCCGAGGCGTTGACGGTGGCCAGGATATTCGTCCGCTGGACCGGGACCGTCTGGAGCTGGGCCGTCTGGGCCGGGCGGTTGAGCACCTGGGTGTAAAGCAGGTAGCCGGCAACGGCCGCCAGGATCGCCCCGGCGGCCGCCAGGAGCAGACGGTTCCCCCCCAGCCGCCTGAAGAGGCCGTTAACCTTGCCGGCGAGGGTAGTTTCGGTCTCGGCCATATCAGGTTCTCCTTGCCAGTAGCTTCGGTTTGGGCCCCTCGGCCGGGGGGCGTTCGGGGGCCGGGTGCCAGACGGCGAACTCGGTGCCCGTTTCCGGGTCGCTGTTAACCCGGATTGTACCCCCCTGGGCCTGGACGATTTCCCGGGTTATGGCCAGGCCGAGGCCCAGGCCGTGGTGGTTCCGGTGGTAAAAGCGCTGGAAGATCTTCTCCCGCTCCCCCTCGGGGATAAAGGAGCCGCTGTTAAAGACCCGAACCCACACCCCGGGCCGCTGCTGATAGTCCCCGGGCCCCACCGTCACCCGGACGAGGCCGCCGGGCGGGGCGTGCTGGACGGCGTTTTTAAGCAGGTTGGTAAGAACCTGCTCCGTCCGGGTCGGGTCGACCAGGGCCTCGGCAGGCCCCTCGGCCGTAAACTCGAACCGCAGGTTTCCGGGGTCCTCCCGCTCGAAGCGGCGCAGGCAGGTCCGGGCCAGCCCGGCCAGGTCCACCGGCTCCAGGTGGAAGGGCACCTGGTTGGCCTCCAGGCGGGAGAGAAAGAGCAGGTCGTTTACCAGCCGGTCCATCCGGTCGGCCTCCTCCAGGATTATCCGGGCCACCTCGGCGACTTCGGCCGGCGATGTCACCGTCTGCTCGGTGAGGGCCTGGGCAAAGCCTTTAACCGACGTAAGGGGCGTCCGAAGCTCGTGGGAGACGTCGGCCAGGAAGTTTTTAAGGGTCCGGTAGGAGCGGCTCACCTGCTGGCTCATCTGGTTGAAGGCCTCGGCCAGCTGGATGGTCTCCCGGGTGCCCCGGGCGGGCACCGTCTGGTCGAACTCCCCGGCGGCCATGCGGGTGGCGGCCTGGGTGAGCTCGGCCAGGGGCTGGGCGATGGAGCGGGCGAGAAGCCAGGAGATGCCGGCCGATACCCCCAGCGCCCCCAGGCCGGCCAGGCCCAGGCTGGGCAGAAGGGTAAGCCAGCCGCCCCGCAGGCTCGAGTTGGGGATGCCCACGGCCACCACGCTGGTCACCCCCCGGAAGGGCCTGACGGACACCGCGGGCACCACCGCGAAGGTGTGGCCCCAGGCCTCCACCCAGACGGTCCCGGCCGAGCGGACGGCCGAGGAGAGGTCGAGGCGGCGGCCCTCAAACTGGCGGCCGGTGTCGGCCACGACCGTTCCGGAGGCGTCCAGGATGAGGACCCGGATATCCAGCTCGGCGGCATCCTCCCGGATCAGGTCGGCGATGGCGGCCGGGGGCTGGCCCTGACGCTCCAGGGCCGCCACCTGGACGGCCACCGGCCGGCTCAGTTCGGCGATGCGGGCGGCCCGGGCCTGAAACTGGTAGTGCTGAAGCACCCACAGAAAGCCGGCCCCGGCCAGCAGCAGGCAGACGAAAATCACGAACGTAAAGGCTAAAAAGAGCTTTGCCCGCAGGGTCATTCGCGCACTACAAGTTTATAACCTGCCCCCCGAACGGTCTGAATCTCCACCCGGCTCCCGGCAAGCTTTTGCCTCAGCCAGGCGATGTGGACGTCCACGGTCCGGGTATCCCCGCTGAAATCGTAGCCCCAGACCTGATTGAGGAGCCGGTCCCGGTCCAGCACGATGCCGGCATTGCGGGCCAGGGCGGCCAGGAGGTCGAACTCCTTGGCCCGGAGCTGGACCGGCTGGTCCCCGACGAAGACTTCCCGCCGGCTCGGGTCGATGACCAGGTCGCCCAGCCGGATGGGCCCGTCCACCCGGAGCCGTCCCTCCGACCTCCGAAGCACGGCCCGAACCCGGGCCAGAACCTCCCGGGGATTAAAAGGTTTCGTTATGTAATCGTCGGCCCCCATCTCCAGGCCAACGATCTTGTCGATATCCTCATCCCGGGCGGTGAGCATGATGAGGGGCGTATCGCCTTCGGCCCGGACCCGCCGGCAGACCTCGAGGCCGTCGATGTCGGGAAGCTTTAAGTCCAAGACGATGAGGTCGGGCCGGAGGGCCCGGGTCTTGCGCAGGGCCTCCTCGCCGCTGGCCGCCGTCTCCACCTGGAAGCCCGACCGGCTCAGGTAAAGCTTAAGCAACTGGGTGATATTCGGCTCATCGTCCACGACCAGAATCGTCGCCGCCATACGTTACCCCATCCCCAAGAAGGCGCTTTCATTAGAATTTTGGGCGGGATCGTTTAAAAGCTAATTAACGAATTGTAAAATGGCCCTTCAACCGGTTCGGAGGCGGTAGCCGACGCCGGGTTCGGTGACGATAAACCGGGGGTTCTGGGGGGTCCGGCTCGAGCTTGCGCCGGAGCTGGGCCATGTAAATCGTGTAAATAGTGGGATTCGTCCCCGTATTCGGGCCCCCACACCTCCCGCAGCAGCATCCGGTGGGTCACCACCTTCCCGGCGTGGCGGGCCAGGGTCTTGAGCAGGTTGAATTCGGTGGGGGTGAGGCGCACCTCCTGCCCATCCCGGAAGACCTGCCGGCGGGCCAGGTCGATGGTGAGGCCGTTAACCCGAATTACGGGTTCGCTCTGGGCCAGGGGGCCGGCGGCGTGCCGGAGGGCCACCCGAATCCGGGCTAAAAGTTCCGTCACGCTGAAGGGCTTGGTGAGGTAGTCGTCGGCCCCGGCCTCGAGGGCCTCCACCTTATCCCGGTCGTCGCTCCGCACCGAGAGGATGATGATGGGGGTGGTGGAGGCGGCCCGCACGTCCCGGATGACCTCCAGGCCGGAGATGTCGGGGAGGCCCAGGTCCAGCAGAATCACGTCGGGCCGGCGGCCGTGGAAGAGGGAAAGGGCCTCCCG
>Ga0197143_1001373_pt1 | contig 20599 bp, 24 predicted proteins | sample GBS70_MetaG_FD_148603 | JGI IMG/M metagenome (GOLD analysis project Ga0197143, IMG submission 148603) | Sediment microbial communities from Great Boiling Springs, Gerlach, Nevada, United States - GBS 70_MetaG | ecosystem: Environmental > Aquatic > Thermal springs > Hot (42-90C) > Sediment...
TTGTACTACCACCCCTCAGTGTACTTGTTTTTAAAAGGAGTGATTAAGGTAGGCGATATAAATAAAGATGGTAGGCGCGAAGGGGATCGAACCCTTGGCCTCTTCCGCGTCAATTCACCCCAAAAAATTGTAAGTGCCTGTTTTTCCAAGCTTCTCTCCTGCCAGAAAATCCAATTGTCACAGTCTTTTTCACAGCCGATGTCACAATCAGTAGGTAAATAGTTACCGACCATACCACAATCAGTTTAGTAGGTAAATAACTACCAATAATTCTAACAGGACTGATTCAGTCAATTTTAAACCAATTACCCAACAAACAGGAATAAGGGAGCTAAAAGCAAAATAAGACTGATTTAATCAATTTTTATATTTCATCATTCCACAATTCAATAAATTTAAAGTCCCTGAGCCACACCCACTGATTTGAAAGACGCCCTGAAGCACTTAGCACCTCACTCTCTTTCAAGAATTTCTGTAATTCTCCCCTTTTCTTTAAAGAATAGATTCTTGGAATCCTATGGAAGGAGTAGCTACCAGTTAATCTGCCATGCTGAATCAAATCACAAAGTGCATCAAATCTCTCTTGAGGTAAAGATTCCTGAACAAGCTTCTTTAATAACAGGAGGCCAGAACCTTTTAGAATCGACTCTGCAGCTTGAAAAATATTATCAAAAATTGCGTTAATGCGATGGGGGGCTTCACTTTTAGGTTGTAAACTTCGAAAGACACTAAGAAGAAGGGAGAGTTTTTCGATTCTCTTTTTATTTTTCTCATCAATCTCCTTAACAGGAAGAAGGGGAATTTGTTTCAGGAGCTCTTTTGTCTTGTTTTCTAATCTATTCATCAACTCTTTAAAATTCGCAATCTTCTCTCCTTCATCCATTCTTATAAAAAATGTCCGCGGTCCGATTTCAGAAATTAATCTAAAGGCTCTTCTGTTAACACTTGTGACTGCCCCAAAAGAGATATGCCGAGTATTGACGTAAATTGTTGGTGAGTGGACTCCTGTTGCCTTGGTAAAAGAATCACCATCAAGAATTCGTGTATAACTGGAAAGGAGCTCTCTACTTTTTTTATAATCAGCAAAAACGGAGCTGAGGTCCTTATAGAGAACAATTTTACCTCGCATTTTTGGTATCAGGTCAACCTTTTTTTGTAATACCTCTCTTTTTTTAAATGCAAAATGTGAAGCAAAAGCCGCTGGAGTAAGAGTATCTATATGTAAAAACTTTTTCCCCTTAAATAAATTGAGCAGGCTTGTTTTTCCACATCCTGAGGGTCCTGTGATCACCACCATAAAGGGTTGATAATCCTGCTTATCCAAAATTCTATAACTACCCAAAATCAGAAGATATACCATTCTAAAGTTTGCTGGCATTTCTTTGAAAACTTCTGAAATTAGAGGATTAACATCCTGACCCTTTAATAGATGATTGAAGAAGTCTGGTTTTGATTGACTTAGAGAATCTTCTTTTGATAAGCTATAAAGAGGCACAATTTCACCTCCATTTTTTTAAGTAGGGGTGCCATTAGCACCCCTTTCTGTTTATTTTATTCTTGCACCTGCTCCAATTTCCTAATCAGTTCTTCAGCCTCTTCAGGTGTCTTTAGGACCTTCAATTCATACCCAGCAGCCTCTACAACCTCAGGACAGGTAAGAAAAACTTTCAATTTACTTTCCGATGCAAGCTTCGGTCCAAACAACTTCAACATGGTAGTAGCCCATTTTGGATTCTTAGGACATGCTCGAGGTTCATCCTCAGTGGCGATGATCCTGTTTCCGACAATTTTGATCATTTTGTTTCAACCTCCTTTTCTTATTCTGGGTGCTCCCCCTAAAGGGGGGTGGAGAGTTATCCTCCTCCAATAAATTTATACCAAAAAAAGAGAAAAAAATCAAGCAAATATATATATATATCCCAATATTTGCCAATATTAAGTAATATTTGCCAATATTAAGTAATATTTGCCAATATTAAGTATAATTCACCATACTTAATTCAGCAAGGGGACAAAGTCCTCAAATCTTTCAGGGATTCTGGAGAGGTTTTAGCCTGAAATGAGGGTAAGGGGGAAACAAAAAGTCCTTGATATATAAGTAAAAAATTAGTATACGAAATTTGGTACCCCAATTTTTGTGGTATATGTTATGTTCGTAACATACATACAAAAAACAGGGGTACCAATTTCCGTAAACTAAAATTTTCTTTCAAATTCAATATATTATCCAACTTCAGGTGTAAATGGTTAGAGAATTAAGCCTTCTTAAAGGGCTTAATATCCTCCCTTGTTTTAAACTTAAAATAGTGGCAAGTATAGGGAATTATCAAGTTAATGGTCAGGCCTCTGGTAAACTGACCTGTTGAGTCTGTGATAAGATGACTTAATAGAAGGATTTAAAAAAAAAATTTGCCTTTTAAAAGAAAAGATGATTAAGTATAAATAAAGCTTAAACAAAATTTTTGGAGGTGCTATATGAGGTATTTTCTAACTACCCTTAGCTTTCTATCCCTTTTTGCTTGTGCAACGGCCATGGAAGCCACATGGAAAGGGGTTCCAGAGGTAAATATGCCTTATGATAGAGCCTGGACTATTGTTGTTAATACCATAGCAGAAAAGTTTGATATTGAGACTTCAGATGCTCAATCAGGATATTTAAGAACAGGGTGGAAAGTTACAGATACCTGTTGGGGTGGCCTTCTTGCTGGAGGAAAAGTTCCATGCAAAAAAACAAGAGTAACAGTTAGAGTAGAAGAGAGAACCCCTTTTAAAGTAAGAGTCAAGGTAGAAAAAATGGAAGCAACTGCTTTATCTGGCTATGAATCATGGGTTCCAAAAGGTAACGATGAGGTTATGGAAAAAGAAATAATAGATGAGTTATTTGGAAGATTAAGAGCACAAAAATAATTTATATACCTTGGCACGGTAAAGCAGGTTATAAAGGAATTACCTGTTAAGTCTCATTGTAGTGATAGACCAGTGAGTAAGCCCAGATGAGTTTATTTTAGTGAGACAGTGGGGGATAAAATCCCCTTACTAACCCCTTTTTACGCTGACTGTAGAGGCTAAAACACAGGCTTTTACAAGCTACCCTCTTCCTTATACTGGTTTAATAAGACTGGTTATGTAATGGTCAATTGCATCATTAACTTAATTAGCCCTGATTTTTATAACTCTTTGTTTTTTTTAAAATTTTTGAATTTGAATAAATTAAGAGATTTTATTGTATACAGAAACTTAATCTATAATTAAGTTTATTAAGTCTTGCATTATGGTATAATTTACAAGCCAGATTTTACCGCTCTTTGACAACGGCAGGAGAGGGCTTGAAAGGCAGGCCAGAAAGGAGGTCTGTCTATGAGACTTTCTGGCTCTCTATACCTCAGGGGAACCATCTGGTGGGCAAATTTAAGTTATCAAGGGAGAAGATACCGATTCAGCACAAAAGAGAAGGACCCTATTAAGGCTCAAATCGCCCTAAGTGAGTTTTTAAAAAGTCTGATTAAAAATCCAACTGTTACTTCGCCACCAGAAGCTCAACCAGTGACTGTTACGCCACCAAAGGCAGAGACTTTTGCCACTAACCTGTCCTTTGAGGAGTTTTATAAAAAAGAGTATCTTCCACTTTGTGAACACCAGAGAAGTCACGAGACTAAGAAGTATATCATTAACAGTCTCCCTCTCTGGTTCAGGAATCTCAAACTCCACCAGATTAAGGTAAAGGACTTTGAAACGCTTCGAGGTGAGATTCTCAAGAATAAGGAGATTGCCACATGGAATAAGGTCCTAACAATCCTCAAGCATGCCTTTAAAAAGGCATTTCAATGGGGATATATCCCTGAGGCAAATTTCAAGCTGATTGCAGAAATAAAGCCCTCAAAAGGAGCTACAAAGCGGTTGAAGTATCTCACTCAAGAGGAATTCCAGAGACTTCTGTCATTTTTGCCTGAGCACTTGAAACCACTGGTCATTGTAGCAGGATTTACAGGAATGAGGAAATCAGAACTCTTGCAGTTGAAATGGCAGGACATTGATTTCAACTTAAAAGTGATTCATGTTAAAAAGACCAAGACTCATGAGATGCGGACAGTGCCGATGAATGAAACAGTCTACCAAACCTTGAAGCAGTTATGGCTTAACAGAAATCTTTCCTGTGAGTATGTTTTCACATACAGAGGTAAGCCCATCAAAAACAACTTTAAGCATGGTTTCACTACTGCAGTCAGGAAAGCAGGACTTGAAGATTTCCACTTCCACGACCTAAGACACTGCTTTGTTAGCTGGTTGAGTCAGGCTGGAGTGCCACTGAGAACCATAATGGAACTCAGCGGTCACAAGACCCTTTCAATGGCATTAAGGTATTCCCATCTTGCAGACAGAAACTTAAAAGAGGCTGTAAAGTTGATTGACCTGTCACAGTCTAAGTTACAATTTCAGTCACAAAAAGAGAAGTTGCCGTAAGACTTATGGAAGAACTTTTAAAAATGGGTGTTGTTAAGAGGGCTTAGCCCTCTTAATGGTAGGCGCGAAGGGGATCGAACCCTTGGCCTCTTCCGCGTCAAGGAAGCGCTCTCCCACTGAGCTACGCGCCTTAGGTAAATTAGTATATGTATTTTCTGGCATATATGTCAAGAAAATAAGCATAAAAAAACCATTTAAATCTTTCTATCGGAGAAGGTGCAGATTTGCGATTCTTACATTCTTAAGACCTTCTGATATTGCTATTCTCATGCACTCGTAGGCCTCTGTTTTACTTATAAGTGGCAGGTCCTGCATATAGAAATGGGGATAGAAGGCAAGAAGACTGTAAGGAATATCTGGATTTATAGATGCAATAAATCTCGCCAGGCTTCTGATCTCTTCAGTATCAATATATCCTGGCACAAGAAGAGTGCTTGCAATCAGAAGGGGTGGTTCAGGTCTTTTGGAAATATATGTGCCAGCATACTCAAAATTCTCGAGGGTCCTTTTGTTTGTAATACCTGTTAAGGCAATGTGAAGAGCCTCATCCCATGCCTTCAGGTCAAATTTTATACACCCTCCTGAATCCAGACTCAGTTCAATTATCTCCTTCAGAAGATTTTTATGCATTGATCCATTTGTCTCCCAGCATATCCTGAGTATCCTTCCGCCTGATACCTGAATAGCCCTTCTTGATGCCTCTATAGCAAAGGGAAGCTGAGGTGTAGGGTCTCCACCGAAGTAGCATATACATGTTGTAAGATCGTTGATGTCAGCAAGAAGTGTATCTATCCTTGTTACTTCTGGCTTTAATGTCTCATGTCTGAAATGCCAGTTCTGACAGTAAAGACAATTGAAGCCACAAGCATGAAAGAATACTGCAAGGTTGTAATAACCATATTCAGGGCCATTTCTAACAGCATATTCTGGATAACCTCGCCCTGTCCCGCCAGGGCAAACCCAGTCAGCAACACAGTTAGTAGGAAGGGGGTCAAGATACCATGAGAGCTTCCCTTCTTCTCTGCTTATACCTGTGAGCTTACCTCCTTCATTTCTTCTTAGGCCACAATAACCGAGGCCTCCTTCAGGTATTTTACATTCATTAACACAAATACTGCAGGGTATACCTTCAGGATCCTTTGGTGGTCTTTCTGGAAGGCCGAATCTCTTTCTGGTTCTGGCATGGGTCTCCATTGCAAGTGGTATTGCCTCTTCAGGTCTTTTCTTTATGCATCCTGAGCAGAGGGATAACTCCCTGGATATAAAGAGAGATTCAGCTCCACAGAGCCTGCATTTACCCATAGTTTAAGTATAACAGGATATGGTATTATTTAAATAGAAATGCCTCTTCTTCAATTAGCCATTGACCTTATTGATCCTCAGAGGGCAATAGATATTGCCATAAAAGTGGAAGGGTATTTTGAGATCATAGAGGCAGGCACACCACTAATAAAATCCTCCGGGGTTAATATAATAAAAAGACTAAGAGAAGCATTTCCATCAAAAATCCTCTTTGCTGATCTGAAGATTATGGATGCAGGAAGACTTGAGGCAGAAATGGCCTATAATGCAGGTGCTGATATGGTGAGTGTTTGTGGACAGGCACCCTTTGAAACAATTAAAGAGACCGTTGAAGAGGCCCGAAAGGAGGGCAAAAAGGTCATGATAGACCTTATAGGTGCAAGGGACATGATCTCAAGGGCATCAGAATTAAAAGAACTAAAGCCCGATTATTTCTGTATTCACACAGGTCTTGATGAACAGAGAAAGGGTAAGAGGCCTTCAGAATTTCTTGAGGAATATCTTAAAAAGGTTAACTATCCCTATGCAATAGCAGGAGGCATCAGACCAGAGGATATTCCGTTGTTAATAGAATTTTTACCCGAGATTATAATTGTTGGCGGGTATGTAACCAAGGCCCCGGATCCAGTAATTGCAGCAAAAACCCTGAAGGATACCATGAGGAGGGCATGATTATGTCCTATTATTCATTCATACTTAACAAGATAAAAGATATAACCGAAAAGATCTCGCCATCTGAATTTAATGCCTTTATAGATTTTGTCCTCAGGTCTCCAAGACTCTATCTGATAGGTGCTGGAAGGTCAGGCCTTGTAGCAAAGGCCTTCGGGATGAGACTCGTGCATCTTAAAAAGAAGGTCTTTATTGTTGGTGAAACAATAACACCAGCTATGAGGAAAGGGGATGGTCTGATAGCCGTCTCAGGTTCAGGAAAAACCACATGGGTTGTGGAGACAGCGAAGACTGCAAAGAGTCTTGGTGGAAAGATTGCAGGTATCACCTGGGACAGGAATTCTGAGCTTGCAAACCTTTCGGACCTAATTGTCCAGATTCCATCAGAGGCAATACCGAGGGAGATTAAAGGATATACAGAAAGGGAACTTCGAGGAATACCAATGCCTCCTCTTGGTTCACTTTTCGAGATTTCTACCCTTATATTCTTTGAGGCCTGCGTGCTTGAACTAATGACAAGACTCGGAATACAGGAAGAAGAGATGAAAAAGATTCACGCAAATCTATAATCAATTTATTGAAATCTCCTCAGACCATGCTAAAATAAAATATGTGGACTCTCTTTTTTCTAATATTCCTTGCCCTATGCCTCGGGATTGCTACATGGCTGTTCTTCCTCTGGGCTGTAAAGAGCGGTCAATACGAAGATCCTGAAAGACCAAAATTCAGGATGCTTGAGGATGAAGAAGAGAAAAAAAGGGGTGAATAGCACCCCCTAATTATCTTATCAGTGATGGACTGATTCTCCTACCTCTTCCTTTACACTAACGGCGATCTTATAAAGGAGAGTGAGTATTAAGAATCCTGTTGCCCACACACCAATTGTAATGATCGTCTCAGGTCCTGTTGGCCAGTATTCAAAGACCTTCTCAAAGGGATTAGGAACAAATCCTCCGATTATGAGCCCAAAGCCTTTCTCTATCCAGAGGCTTATAAATACTGCGGCTGCCGCAACTGCAAGGGTTCTTTCATTCTTCCTTGTTGCTGGATTAAGAAGAAGCACAAGGGAAAGAACAGCAAGGATCGCAAAAATCCACATTAAAGGCACAAGTCTTCCATAACCCTCGAGGCCGACAAATAGGTATTCAAAGGAATGTTTATGCCCTGGGATTCCGCTATAGAAGGCTGTAAAGAGCTCAAGGCCAATGAAAAAGACTGTTGTTAGCATAAAATATGTCACTATTTTCCCAAGGGCTTGTATTGCCTCTTTGCCAGGGTCAAACTTTGTGAATCTTCTGACAATCATTGCAAGTATAATAAGGAGTGCAGGACCAGATGCAAAGGCAGAGGCAAGAAACTTTGCTGCCATTATGGCTGTAAGCCAGAAGTGTCTTCCAGGAAGTCCAGCATAAATGAAAGCTGTAACAGTATGGATGGAGGGAGCCCAGATTATAGATAAGTAGATGAAGGGCTTTATCCACTTTGGTGGTGGTATCTCCTTCTTCTCAGCATGAAGGACTGTCCATCCAACAAGAAGATTCAAAAAAAGATATCCGCTGAGGACCACGGAATCCCAGAAAAGGATTGACCTTGGTGTTGGATGAAGAAGGACATTCAATATCCTCATGGGCTGACCCATGTCAACGAAAATAAACAGAAGACACATTATAACAGAGGGTATGGCAAGGAATTCTCCAAGGATGGTAATCCTTCCAAAGACCTTGTAGTTATGGAGATAATAGGGAAGGACCACCATAACAGCAGAAGCAGCAACTCCAACGAGGAATGTGAACTGACCTATATAGAGTCCCCAGGAGACATCCCTACTGAGGCCTGTTAGACCCAATCCATACTGGAGCTGTTTGAGATAGTAAAGGGTTCCTATTCCTGATATAATAGCAAGGGCTATCAGCCATAACCAGTAACGCCTGCTTCCTTCAAGGGCCTTCTCAAACATTTTCACTACCTCCTATTATGTAGAAGACACTGGGATCTGTGCCCAGCTCTGCCTTCCTTCTTACAGTGAATTCCTTTCTAAGGACCTGCCTTACCTCTGAATTTGGATCAAGAAGGTCACCAAATATAAGAGCACCCTTAGATTCCTCAACACAGGCTGGTTTCAGTCCTTTTGCAAGTCTCTCTGTGCAGAAGTTGCACTTCTCCACAACACCCTTTGTTCTGGTAGGAAACTCCTGATTTACCTCTTTTATGAAAGGACGTGGGTCTCTCCAGTTAAAACTCCTTGCTCCAAAGGGACAGGCTGCCATGCAGAATCTGCATCCAATACATCTGTGATAATCCTGCTGGGTAATGCCATCAGGGCTCTTGAATGTTGCCTTAACAGGACAGACCCTCACGCAAGGAGGATTTGCACAGTGATTGCATAGAAGGGGTATGAATTTTGACTCAAGCCATTCAGGCAGAAAGGCGTGTTCTTGTCCAGGAAAGGCATGACGATAAGTATCTGTCCATATCCATTTTATCTCATCCTTGGGATTACCAAAATCAGGGACATTGTGGATCCTGTGGCATGCCTTTATGAGTCTCTGATAGTCCTCCTCTGTCTTGAACTTTCTCAGGTCAACAACCATTGCCCATCTCTTTGCATTCAGGCCAGAAGGATCCTTTTTATATCTTTCGACTGCAGCCTCTATGTCTTTTTCTGTTATCCTTTCAAAGAGACCAAGTCCTGCGAGTCCGAGTATTGTACCTGCACCTGCTATTTTTAAAAATTCTCTTCTATCCATGCTCATATCTGACCCTCCTCTTCCTTTGGTGCGATATGACAATCCCAGCAATAGGGGGTCACACCCGCATAAGTATGACACTCATCACAGAACTTCTTTTTATTGGAATGGCATTTCATGCAGGTATTCTGGAGACTCACTGTGAAGGTCTTACCCTCACTGTTTACATAGACCCTTTTGCCCTCCCTAAGGGCTGCGTCCCTCCATTCATTAAGGAGCTTCATGTGCTCACGCTTCATGAACTCCTTTGGCTCAACACACTTTTTTTCTACGAGCTTCTGTATCTCAGGTGTATCAAGTTTTGGCTCTGGCTTTTTGAGGGCCTTTCCAGAGACACTCCAGAAAGGATAGGTCACTATCACAAGAAAGACCGCTATTCCTATGTAAACATATTTCTTCATTCTTCCTTTGCCTCCTTTCCTGGAAGAGGCTCACCGCGCATATCCAGAGTCCTCTCTTTCTCACCCTTCATAACAAGGGCATTGCCAACGAGCTCGTGAACTCCCGCCACTGTTACCCCAGGAACCCAGTAATCCATAAGGGGCTGTAGAGCTGCCCTGTCTATGGCACACATGTTTGCAAGGACATTCACTCCGTATTTTTCCTTCACATGTTTTACTGCCATTGCCCTTGGAAATCCTCCGCGCATCCTTAGTTCCATATTCTCTGAGGCATTGAGTCCCGAACCACTTCCACAACAGAAGGTCCTCTCCCGAATGGTATTGTCTGGCATTTCATAGAAATTCCTTGCCACATTCTTTATAACAAACCTCGGCTCCTCAAACATCCCCATTCCACGGGAGGTATTACAGGAGTCATGCCATGTAATAACAAGATGGTCATTCCTGCTCGGGTCGAGATTCAGTTTTCCATGCTTTATAAGGTCTGCTGTAAACTCAACAACATGGACAAGTTTTGAGTATCTCGCATGCTCAAACCTTGTCCCTGTAATTGGTGATACAGGCACCTGAAGATTATCAGCAGGTTCCCAGAATGTGGGAAGGTACTGATTCCATATCCTCCACATGTGACCACACTCACCGCCAAGGATCCACTTCACTTTAAGTCTCTTTGCCTCTGCATAGATTTTGTAAGTAAGCCTCTTTGCCATCTCCATTGATGTGAAGAATCCAAAATTACCTCCTTCAGAGGCATAGGTGCTCCAGGTATAGTCAAGACCAAGCTCATGGAAAAGCATAAGATAGCCCATGCAGGTATAGACACCAGGTACTCCAAAGAGGTCTCCTGAAGGTGTGATAAAGAGGATCTCCGCTCCCTTTCTGTTAAAGGACGGCTCTATCCTTATGCCTGTGATATTCTCTATATCATCAAGCATAAATTCAATATTGCTTTTTATTGTATGGGGTTCAAGACCAAGGTGGTTACCTTTCCAGTAGCAATTAGCAACAGGCCCGGCAATCCAGCCAAGTTGAAGACCAAGAAGATTAAGGATTTCCCTTGCAATTATGGTAACCTCTGCTGTATCTATCCCATAGGGACAATAAAGGGAACATCTCCTGCATTCAGTGCACTGATAAAAGTAATACCACCATTCCTTTATTACATCCTCAGTGAGCTCCCTTGCTCCAGCAATGCTTCCAAGAATTTTTCCTGAGGGCGTGAAGTATCTCCTGTAGATGGACCGCATAAGCTCAGCCCTTAAGACAGGCATATTCTTAGGGTCACCTGTGCCGAGGAAGAAATGGCATTTGTCTGCACAGGCACCACATCTCACACATATATCCATAAAGACATGAAAGCTCCTGAATCTTATGAGCCTCTGTCTTATTGCCTCAAGGACCTGCTCCTTCCAGTCAGCCGGAAGTTTCCAGTCCTCATCCTTTGGTGACCACTCCCTTATATAAGGATAATCAACAGCCTCAAGGTCTTTCTTCTTAGCAGGATGGCAATACATTCCATCCCTAATCTCAACCTTAAGGTTTCTCCAGTCTGTCTTAGGAGGTTTGAAGTTTATTGTCTGGATTAACTCCTGTGGTTTTGGTGGTTTTGCCATAGTCTCACTCCTTTTCTACCGGGATTCCTGAGGCCTTCATCTTATCACGGAATTCTTCCTCATATTCTTCATAGGTGTGGACCTTTACAGGATAATCCCAGGGATTTACATGTCTCTTTACCCTCAGATTGTTTGCCATATTCCTTGTAGGACTCATAAAGATACCTCCAAGGTGCATTAGTTTACTAAAAGGAAAATACATAAGTAGAATACTTACAAGGAATAGGTGGATATAAAATATTGTGTCTATCTTACCATCCTCTGGTATCAAAGGGCTAAAACTCATAAGGCTCAGCAGGAAGGTCTTTACTGCAACAACATCAGTCTTTGTGAAATATCTCATTAAGACACCTGTTGTTGCAATGGCTATGATAAGGAATAAAGGAAAGTAGTCAGCTGGAAGGGAAATATACCGCACCTGTGGTATATACCATCTTCTTAAGAAGAGATAAAGACCTGCACCAATCAATATTATGCCTGTGAGCATAAGCCTGGGTGTTCCTATCTGGAAGAAACCATCAAGACTCTCAAGGAAGTGGACATAACCTGGCACAGGATCAATAAAGAGCCTCATGTGTCTAAGCAATACAATAAAGAAGGCCCAATGAAATGCCATAGCTCCCATCCAGAGCCACTTTGAAGAGCCGTGAACGAGCCTTGAGCCCACAAGCTCACTGCGGGTGTTTCTGAAGAGAGAACGCATAAGGAATATCTCAAGGGCCATCCTGCCAACAACACCAGCGCCTGTTGAAGGATTATCAAGCTTACTCCATTTTATCCAAGGGAAGGACCTCTGCTGGCCTCCTGTGGTTGGAATCCTGAAGGGCACATAGGAACGACCCCATTTAATGAGTTTGTAAAGAAAACCAAGAATAAATACAGCCAGAGCTATGTAGGGGATAACTATACCGAAAAGGGGCTTCAATCCAGCAGGTCCAGCTCCAAGATAGGCAATAAAAATAAGAGCTAAAACCAGCAAAAGAGAACCTACTATCCTCATCTTTCCTACCTCTTTTTTGTTTTTTATTTTTTATGAGCTTTTATTCAGGTCAGAATATTCTTTCAAAATGTTTGTCTTTTTAAGGATCCAGCCAGTAAGGTTCCTTAGCTCATTCAACTTCACCTCATTTAACCGCTCCCTTGACTCCATATAGAAATCAAACATCTTCAGGGCAATCTCGTCGATCTCTGAAGAGAGGTAAAAAAACTCCTTCATCATATCTCTGTCATGTAGAACATCGGATAACTCTCTCCGGATTATCTCTTTCAGATGAAATATAAAACCTATTGCATCAGAAGGTTTAAAGTCCTGAACAGCCCTCAATCTGATAAATGTTTCTATTGAACCGTTCAGTCCTTTTTCTTTATAGAGGAGATACTCAAAGAGACCCTCTAATCCCTCAAAGAGGGTGGAACCCATTGGATTTTCAAATCTATCCTTCTTGATGTTACCAATGAATCTTCTTCCTTCAGGAGGATAACCTTCTAGCAAAGACTGAAACCACCCCTCAAGGATTATGGGTCTCCTCTCTTCAAGGATTCTTTTTAATTCCATTCAATAGCGCCTCTTTGACAGAGACCTACCTTGAATTACACACAACCTGTTGGTTTTGGAAGTCCTGCGTATCTACAGGCCTGCTTTGCAGGTCCATCAGGAAAGAGCTGATAGAGGTATTTTGTATTTCCTTTGTCAGGTCCCATAACCTTTCCAACTTCTTTAACAAGTATCTTAATCATGGGTGCAATCTGGTACTTCTGGTAATAGTCCCTCAGAAAATTGATTATCTCCCAATGGGCATCTGTGAGTGTAATACCATCTTTAGCAGCCATGTACTCAGCAAGCTCTTTACTCCAGTCATCAAGGTTAACAAGATAACCATCCTCATCAACCTCAATTTGCTTACCCTGAAATTCTATCGTAGGCATACCCTACCTCCTTTTTGTTTTTTTTGACAGTAATACTGTCTTTCCAAATCTAAAATTCTAAATTTAGATTATCCTCTTAAAAGTTCATGTTTAATTTTGTGTCATAGTATATACACTATATATCACAAACTCGTCAAATTAAAAAAATTTATTTGTACATATCTCTTATTTATTTCATTTATTATAATAAAACCTTAATAAAGACCAGCCGCCTTGCACTTACAGAACCGATATATCCTGAAAGACGATTTAGATAAGGTTCATACATAAAATCTCTAATTATATAGTCTTTACCCTCTTCAAGACTGATTGCTTTATTATAATCACCATTACACAAAATGGCAAGGCTGTCCATGAGGACCTCTCCAAGGGCCCTTCCTGAAGGATCATAGGCATAAAGGGCGCCGCATCTACATCTACCACCAAGGACATCTGCCATACCTTTTTTAAGTTCTTCAGGTCTCTGTACAGAAGAATTGCAGAAAGGACACCTGAGAGAGCTATCTTCAGCAAAGAGAGCCTCTTTATAAATATAAGCTCCTTCTTTTTTATCGGAAGGATTTCCCTCAGGTACTATTCTTCTGCAACCTCTTAGCTCGTTAGAGAACATCTCTCTTAACTTGCCATTATCATATATTGTTGCCTTAATAATATTTTCCGGTTCTTCATATTCACCAGAAATCTTACATATTGCCCATAGTGCATAAAATCTAATCTCGCTGTCATTATCATTTTTTGAAATAAGGTGCAAAAATGGTAATGAAAATTCAACAAGTCCCGGCTCTACCTCTCCTATCCTTCCCATTGCCCATATTATGCCCTTTCTGAGAAATTCCTCATCCATAAAGGACCATAAAACTCTGGGAATCTCCTGGTATCTTGACGGATCATTCCTCACAATCTCCCCAATGACCTCAGGGGAGCTCCAGCCAATTCCACCTGCCTCATCCCTGATGCTCCATAGAAGTCTCCTTATAATCTCATGCCCGAATCCTGGCCTATTCTTTGAGACTAAATACACAATCCTTCCGATTGCCTCTATACTTTTCCAGGCAATCTCTTCTGTCTTGTCATAAGAAAGGGAGATGAGGATTCTTATAATCTTACCGGCTTCTCCAAGCCCAAGAATACCGTCAAAGTTACCTTGAAGAAGATATCTCTTTATAAGGTCCTTCAAGTGGTCTCCTACGGTTTTATATAGGCAAATCCCTCTGCCTGTCTCTTTATTAGCTCTGTCATGCCTGCTGGTATAACCTCAACAAAAGAAGGAAGGCTCTTCTCGTCAATATTGTTTGCTCTTAAGGCATTCCTGCAGGCAAGGAACCTCACACCCCTCTTTGAAAGCTCCTCCATTTTTTTTAATGTATCAACTCCTCCTGGAATGCATACTCCCTGAGTCTCTTCAGAACAGGTTACATATCCCTTCACACCAGCTCCATTGCTGACAACTATTACAGTCACATTAGTATCACCAATATCATTTAAGAGATTAATGATATTCCCTATAGCTACAGGCCATCTGTCAGGCTCGTTTACATGAATCAATGTCCTAAGCATACCTTTCCCTCCATCTTGCTCCTCTTTTTATCAAACCTTCTGCCCATTCCTTTGCTCCATAGGCATGAACATGGGTATAGGTAGCAAGGAGATTTTTATAGCAAATCCCATCCTTTTTATTAATTATACCATCACCCCTTTTCATAGTAAAGGAGAACTTCAATTCACCTATATTAACAGGTCTTGAATAATGAAATTCATGACCCCTCAGGACTGTACCCACAGGATAAAAGGGATTTTCCTCTGTAACCTCCACAACGGTATAACCATGAGAAACAGGCCTCTCCTCCATATAAAAGCTCACAGGTATAACACCTGCCATGGGATATCTTTTGTCCTTAAAAATAATCTCTCTTCCGAGATACATCATCCCACCACATTCTGCATAAACAGGAAGACCTTCTTCGATAGCTATCCTCAGGGATTCCATAAATTCTCTGTTCTCTGAAAGACCTATGGCATTTGTCTCAGGAAATCCTCCACCAATATAAAGGCAGTTTACAGCTGGGAGCTCTCTGTCCTGAAGGGCATTAATTTCAACAAGCTCAGCCCCAAGGTTTTTTAATTCCTCAAGGTTTTCTTCATAATAAAACTGAAAGGCTGAATCTTTTACTATGCCAACCTTTATTGAAGAACCATATTCAGGAGTAATGGTTGCTGGTTCACTGTATAAAAGGGCCTCCGGGATGTTTATCTCTGAATGGGCCTCTGCAATATTCAGGAGTGAATCCATGTCGAGATATCTCTCTGCTATGGTTAACGCTAAATCTAATACCATCTGCCTGCTGGAGTGTTCATGCCACGGAAGAAGGCCCATATGCCTCTCTGGAAGTTCCTGCCCATCGATTCTTGGTATAGCACCCACTACAGGCACGGAGCAATATCTCTCTATGGAGTCCCTTATAACGGATTCATGTCTTTTACCCGATATCTGATTTAGGATAACTCCCTTAATCTTTAGCTCCTTATCGAATTCCATCGCACCAAGGACAAAGGAAGCAGCTGTCCTTGTTACCTTCGTACAATCAATTATGAGTATAACTGGAGCATCAAGGAGTTTTGAAAGCATTGCAGTGCTATGGGTACCTTCTACATCCATTCCATCATAAAGCCCCCTGTTGCCCTCTATGATAGATATATCTCCTGTTGAGTGCCTTAAAAAATTTTTAACAACTCCATCTTCAGGAATTATAAAGGAGTCGAGATTATAACAGGGGGTTCCTGCTCCAAAGGCAAGCCAACCAGCATCTATATAGTCAGGTCCTTTTTTAAAAGGTACCACCCTGAGCCCTTTCTTGATATTCAGATAGGAGATAATCGCAAGGGCAGTAAGGGTCTTTCCACTACCACCTCTAAGACCTGAGATCAGGAGTCTCGGGATCTTCCTTTTCATAGCCTTAGAAGTTCTATCCTCAAGGCCTCCCTTGCAACACTAAGGAGACTCTCCCTGTCAAAGGCCTTGAGGTAAGGTATTATTCCAATTACAGGCACATCTGTAAGTCTTGAGATCACATCAGGATTCGTCTCCTCGGCAAGGGTGCCCTCAGGTGGAAAGGAATAATTAAATATAATGCCCCGAATAGTTATATCCCTCCTCTGAAGCTCCCGTAATGTAAGAAGGGTATGATTGATAGTGCCAAGAGAAGGTCTTGATACGACAATAACAGGAAGACCGAAGTCCTTTATAAGATCAGCCACAAAGTACGAAGGTGTAATCGGTACCAGCAGTCCTCCAACTCCTTCAATTACCATATAATCATATCTTTTCTTTAGAATCTCGAAGGACTTCCAGACCTGTGCCACATCTATCCTCAGTCCATCTATCTCTGCAGCCACCATTGGGGCAAGGGGCTTTTCAAGACAGACAGGCACAATCATATTCAAAGACTCCTCCATTGCTGCTAAATCCTTAAGGAACATTCCATCAGAAGGGACAAGGACACCACCTTCTCTTAAACAACCTGTCTCAAAGGGCTTCATAGCACCAACCCTGTAGCCCTGAGCCCTAAGAATAGTTATAAGTATTCCTGAGACAATTGTCTTTCCAACTCCTGTGTCTGTACCTGTTACAAAAAAGCCTTTCATCCTTAATCGTTACCTCGTTACAGACTCCTCAAAAAGTCTCCCATCAACCATCCTCAAGACCCTGCTGCACCTCTGAGCAAGATCCATGTTATGAGTAACTATAACAAAGGTTATCCCTTTTTTCCTATTCAGTTCCAGAAGGAGCTCAAAAAGCTCTTCACCTGTCTTTGTATCCAGATTGCCCGTGGGCTCATCAGCAAGGACAACGCCTGGCTCAAGTATAAGGGCCCTTGCAACAGCAACCCTCTGCTGTTCACCACCTGAAAGTTCTCCAGGTCTGTGGTCCTTTCTATCGTATATCCCGAGATATTTCATGAGTTCTATTGCCCTTTCATAAAAGGCATCACGGGAAGAACTACTGTAAATCATGGCTGGCATAAGGATATTTTCAAGGGCGGTAAACTCTGGCAGAAGATAATGAAATTGAAAAACAAAGCCAATGTGTCTGTTTCTGAAACTCGAAAGCTCTAGATCTGGAAGGCTGAAAAGGTCTATCCCTTCGAAAAAGACTTTTCCCCCTGTTGGTTTATCAAGGGTACCGAGGATGTGAAGGAATGTGCTCTTTCCAACACCCGAGGCACCAACAATAGCAACCATCTCTCCCTGGTTTATCTCAATATCAATACCCTTCAGGACATTGAGCTCACCAGCAGGTGTGAAAAAGGATTTTCTGAGATTATTTGTCTCGATCAGTTTTTTCCTTTCTGTCACCATCAGAGTTAAACATCCCCTTTATCTTTTTATGAAGACTGTCACAGAATTTCTCTGTCTCTTTTCTGCAATTATAAATCTTGTCTGCCTCATGACCTGCTGTCTGAGATATCTTATATACGAATTCACCAGCTGATCTTATCCAGTTTCCGCCCTTCCAGAGAGAGACAGCAACAAAAATTATACAGCTCAATAAGATTATCCCTAAAAGCCTAAAAACAAACTTCACCATTACTCATACCTCAAGGGCTCCACAGGGTTGAGTCTTGCTGCCTGATATGCTGGATAGAGGGTAGAAAAAAGACTTATGAGTATGGAGGCCACAGGAACTACAATGTAATCAAAAAGTTTTATCTTTACTGGAAGGTGGCTCAGATAATATACATCTGGTGGAAGTTTTATTATCTCGTAGTTGTTTATAATGTATCCGAGTATTAGGGAGCCTACCACTCCGATAACTGTGCCTGTAAAGCCTATAATCAGTCCCTGAAGCATGAAGATAGACATAATACCTTTATCAGGGGCACCCATTGCCTTAAGAATCGCTATCTCCTTTTCCTTTTCTATCACACTCATGCTGAGGGTGCTTACGATGTTGAAAGAGGCCACAAGGACTATCAGAATGAGTATAACAAACATGGCAAATTTTTCAAGCTTCAGAGCTGAAAAGAGCGTCCTGTTCATCCTCATCCAGTCCATGCCATAATAGGGATAGCCAAGGTCCTTCTGGAGAGCCTCAATAATCCTGTCAGCCCTGTATATATCCTTTACCTTTATCTCTATACCTGTAACAGCATCTCCGAGCTTAAAGAAATCCTGTGCCTCCTTCAGTGATACAAGGGCAAGGTTGCTGTCGTATTCAAACATCCCTATCTCAAATATACCAGCTATCCTGAACTGTCTCACCCTCGGGATAAGACCGAGAGGTCCTATCTCACCCATGGGAGATATGAGATTCACCCTGTCGCCCCTATAAACACCCAGATGCCTTGATAGTTCTTTACCAATAATTATTCCTGGAAGGTCATCACCATTCTTATATAGGTCCTCTAATCTTCCTTCTTTTATATGCCTTTGGATCTCAGAGACCCTGCTCTCCTCTTCAGGAAGGACGCCCTTAAGGACAACCCCCCTTGACCTATCCTGTGCAGAGATCATGACCTGACCGATAATAAAGGGAGAGGAAGAAAGGACATCACCATTTCTGTCTATCACTTCTTTTACAATCTTATAATTGTCTATTGTACCCTTATAATGAAGGATCACACCATGGGCATTCACACCGAGTATCTTTTTCTGAAGGTCTTCGTGAAAACCACTCATAACTGAAAGGACTGTAAGGAGGGCCATAACACCAAGGCTTACCCCACCTATGGAGATAAAGGTATTGAGGGAGATACCTTTATGCCTCTTCTTGGACTTCAGATACCTCAGGGCAATAAATAGTGGATAGGGTAAGGCCTTTTTCTTCATGCTTCAGGCTTCAACTGAGGAAATAATATTACATCCCTTATAGATTGAGAATTGGTAAGAAGCATCACGAGCCTGTCTATCCCAATCCCCTCGCCAGCTGCAGGAGGCATTCCGTACTCAAGGGCCCTTATAAAGTCCTCATCCATCTGATGGGCCTCTTCATCACCACGCATCCTTGCCTCTACCTGTTTGAGAAATCTCTCCCTCTGGTCAATAGGATCATTGAGCTCTGAAAAGGCATTGGCTATCTCTCTGCCAACAACAAAGAGTTCAAACCTCTCAACAAGTTCTGGCTCATCCTTCTTTCTCTTTGCAAGGGGTGAGAGTTCCACAGGATAGTCTATTATGAATGTTGGCTGTATCAGATCAGGTTCAACAAGCTCCTTGAATATCTCGTCAAGGACTTTACCATGAGAAAGACCTTCTTTAAGTTCAATCCCTTTTGAAAGGGCCCATTTCCTTGCAAACTCCTCCCTTTCTAAGACCTCTGCTGGCACACCCTTTTCAAGAAGGGCCTCCTTCCAGGTAAGTCTCTTCCAGGGAGGACTTAAATCGATCTCGTACTGGCTGTAAGGTATCTTAAGACTGCCACAGACCTTCAGGGCAACCTCTGTTATAAGCCTTTCGGTGAACTCCATAAGGAATCTATAATCTTTATAGGCAATATAGAACTCGAGCATGGTGAATTCAGGATTGTGCTTTGTTGATATTCCCTCGTTCCTGAAATTCTTATTAAGCTCATAGACCCTCTCATAACCTCCAACGAGTAATCTCTTTAAATAAAGCTCAGGGGCTATCCTTAAATATAGATCAATGCCAAGGGCAATATGATGGGTCTTAAAAGGTTTTGCAGCTGCACCTCCAGGTATGGGATGCATCATAGGTGTTTCTACCTCAATAAATCCTTCAGTCTCAAGAAAATCTCTTATGGCCTTTATAATAGCGCTCCTTTTTTGAAAAACCTCTTTTACCTGAGGATTGACGATGAGGTCCACATACCTCTGTCTGTACCTGAGCTCGATATCCTTCAGACCATGCCATTTCTCAGGAAGGGGTCTCAGGGATTTTGTAAGGAGTGTAAAATCCTTTACCTCAACAGTAAGCTCATTAGTCTTCGTCCTGAAGAGCCTACCTTTAATACCAAGGATATCACCTATATCAATCTTTTTTAAAAGAGAAAACTTCTCACCCAGTATATCCTTTCGGAAATAGACCTGAATCCTTCCAGAAGAATCCTGGATATGGGCAAAGGAGGCCTTACCAAAATCCCTGAACATGATAATCCTGCCTGCAATAGAGACCTCGTGGTTATTCTGTTCGAGATAGTCCTTATCCTTATCTCCAAAAATCCTGTGGATCTCAGCACTTGAATGGGTCAGATCATAGGGACCACCATAGGGATCAATACCAAGGGCCCTCAGTTCTTTTAATTTATTCAACCTTTGCTCTATAAGGACATTTATCTCATCAATCATAGAAATTGATTATAAAATACTCAGCAGGTATAGTCAAGGAAAGCCATTCCCCTAATTTGCCGATAGAGAATCCTGAAAATTAAAAAACCTCCTCTGGTAAAAGGATTTAGAGTGATATAAAATATCACCCAATAGGTGAAAAAAACCAGAAGGAGGTTTAAGAAATGATAGCACAA
>Ga0197143_1001374_pt1 | contig 20596 bp, 23 predicted proteins | sample GBS70_MetaG_FD_148603 | JGI IMG/M metagenome (GOLD analysis project Ga0197143, IMG submission 148603) | Sediment microbial communities from Great Boiling Springs, Gerlach, Nevada, United States - GBS 70_MetaG | ecosystem: Environmental > Aquatic > Thermal springs > Hot (42-90C) > Sediment...
CTGGACAGGTTTCGTGTGAACCTGTCCAAGCGGGGGATTCTGCGGGTGGACGGGTTTCGTGTGAACCTGTCCAGTGGGAAGATTCTGCGTGTGGACAGGGTTGGTGCGAACCTGTCCAAGTGGAGGATTCTGCGGGTGGAGCGGGTGGTTGCGACCACAATCTGCTGGAGGTGGTGTCGGCGTTGCAGGCGACGCCGAAGTTGTTGGTACACACGGCGGCGCGGCTGGTGAGCACATTCCGCGGGCGTGCGCTGTGCGTCGCCTGCGATGAGATTAGGCGCATGCTGGTGCTGGTGCGGGATGAGGCATCGGCGGCGGCGTGTGGGGCGCGGGCGCGTGGGCTGCTGGCGCGGGTGGCGCGTGCGCGGGATGCGCAGCAGGAGCAGCCCGACCAGTATCGTCTGGACGGGCTGTACACGGAACGCGAGTTGGGGTGGATTCCGCACATTCTGGAGTTTGTCGAGGCGCGTGGGCGGGTGTTGCCCTTCTATGTTGCGCTACACCTGCGCGATAAGTTGCGTTTGTCGCGCAAGGATATGCAGGCAGTGCAGGATTTGGTGTGGCGCATGGCGAGCAGTGGCGACGCTGGGTTGCGGTTGGTGGGGGCGATGGTGGAGCGTGTGCCGATTGTGTGTGAGGATGCGGCGGGATAGGTTTCGGCGGGCAGCCCCTGCCGAGAGGAGGATAGGACGATGATGGGTGATAAGACGGCAGTAGTGGTGTTGATTGGCGACAAGCGTTTGCGTGCGTATTACGGCAGCGTGCGCGTTGATGCGACGTTGGTTGAGGATGAGTCGGGCAAGCGTTGCGAGGTCGTCGTTGACGGCGACAGGTACATCACGCGCAAGGTGCTGAGTCAGGGCGGGTTGCTGGCAGCCCTTGCGCATGGGTGGATAGAGGTGGATGAGGAGGTCTCGGCGGGCTGACCGTCGAGGCGGGGCTGCGCTTGGCACAGGGGGAAGTGCTGTTGAGCCGCCACGGATGGCGGCTGCGCCTAACCGCGCCATTCGTGAAGTTCGGAGTTTATGAATTGCCCCCCTCCTTAAGGTTCCCCCCGCTCCGCGAGGGGAACCGAGTGGGGGCACAGGTTTCTCCTGTGGGCAGGGGGAACCGCGTGGGTGCGCGGCTTGGTTCCCCTCGCGGAGCGGGGGGGGGCAATTCATACTCTGCCCGCGCGATTAATGTTCGTTGTTGGGTGTGGTGGGTTGTTGGGGGAGGTCGAAGAGTTGTCGGATGAAGTCGCGGTCGGTTTCGGGGTCGATGACGCCTGCGGCGATGAGTTCGGAGACCGTGCGGGCGATGTCGACGCTGGGGAGGAAGGGTTCTTGGAGGTGCCAGCGGGGTGGGTTGGGGTCGCCGAGGGTGTAGAAGCAGGTGGGTTGCCAGATTTGGGTGTTGACGGCTTGTTCGATGTCGGTTTGCATGCCGCGCACGATTTGCCCTGTGACATGGAGGTGGACGCTGGCTTGTGCGCGTGTGCCGTATTGGGATTCGAAGAAGGGGAGTACGGAGCCGAGGACGGCGCGTGCGATGCGTCGTTCGTAGTTATCGAGCAGTTCGAGGGCGATGGAGATGGGTGAGGTTTCGCGTGCGCCGACTTCGAGGGGTTCGATGGGGAGTGTGTCTTTGGGTCCTGGGAGGATGACGGATGCGCCTGAGCGGATGGCGCGGAGGGTGTGTTCGAGTTTGTCGATGGTTTCTGTGGAGGCGTTGGGTGGGTGGTAGGCGATGAGTGGGGGCATGGCGTAGCGTTCGACGAAGCGGACGAGGGCTTCGTCGACGCGGCGTTTGGCTTCGTAGACTTCCAGTAGGGATTCCATGCGTGTTGTGCCGTGTGGGTGGTCGAGGGAGGGTCGGTAGCGGTAGAGGAATAGGCGTGTGGGTGGGAGGGTTTGTTTGCCTGCGGTGGTGTAGACGTTGACTTGCGTTATTTCGCCGTACTCGTTCATTTCGAGTTCGACGGCGTTGTGTGGGAGGACGCGGTAGGCTTTTGGGGTGTAGTCGGTGTTCCAGATGATTTCGGCGGCGGTGAATCGGGTGAATTGGGCGTCGATGCAGCTGCGGAGGAGGTTTTCGAAGCCGAGTGCGTTGAAGGTGCGTTGTGCGAGTTGCAGGTAGCGTGTGTCGTTGGTTTCGATGTACCAGCCGCTGCCGAGCAGGACTTCGGCGAGGAAGTTGCGGATGACGGCGATGGTGTCGTCGTGGAGGTAGCGTTGTTCGTTGGGTGGGGTTCGTGCGAGTTGGGGTAGCACGCGCAGTTGTTCGTTGGGTGTGGGTCGTTGGTCGTTGTTGCGCGTGCGTGCGAAGGCGCGTTTCAGTCGTTCGATGAGTTGCATCGTGAGTAATTACGATTCGTTGTGGGGGGGTATTAGCGGACGATGCGCCATGTGCCGTGGAGTGTGGCGGCGTTGTTGCGGAGCCAGTTGAGGGCGAGTGTGGTGCTGTCGACGAAGTCGTCGTGTGGGCTGTTGGGGAATTCGAGCATTTCGGCGAGCCATGCGTGCATTTGTGGGGTGAGTTGTGGGGGTAGGAGGACGCGGGCTTCGTGGAACCATGTGGAGGCGGTGAGTGCGCGGACGATTTTGCTGCCTGTGGGTGGGACGCCGATGAGTGCGGCGTTTGGGAGGTCGTGTCGGAGGGTTTGGAGGAGAGCGTAGCCGCTGGCGCTTTGTTCGATGAGGATGTAGTGGGGGTGGTGTTGGTTGATAAGGCGGCGTGTGGTGTTGAGGAGTGCGGGGTATTCGAGGCGGTGTCGTTCGGCGTCGAGGAGGTAGGCGTAGTTGCCGTCGTAGCCCCAGACGGTGAAGGCGGTGTAGTCGGCTTTGTCGGCGGCGGTTTGTGCGGTGTCGATGCTGATGAGTCGCAGGGTGAGTTCTGGGAGGGTGTCGTAGCGCATTTCGAAGAATCGGCTGTGGAAGAGGTTGCCTTCTTCGGCGATGGGGCGTTGGTTGTAGAGGGCGTTGAAGAGGGTGTCGCCGATTTCGTTTCGGATTTCGTTGAGGGTTTCTGTGGGGAATCGTGATTGCCAGAGGGGTTCGCCGATTGGTCTGTTGAGTGGGTCGTTTTCGGAGGCGAGTGCGGGGAGGATGATGGGTTGCCAGTTGGGGTTGTGGATGAGTTCGCCTGCGAGGTCTTTTGTGTGGAGTCGTTGTTGGATGACGATTACATTTCGCTTGCCTTGCAGGCGTGAATACAGGGTGCTTTTGAACCATGTGCTGACTTGTTGTCGGATGCGTGGGGAGATGGCTTCGGCGAAGTTGCGGTAGGGGTCGTCGACGATGGCGAGGTCTGCGCCGTGTCCGATGAGGGAGCTGCGGACGGTGAGGCAGCGCAGGGAAGCGCCTGTGGTGGTTCGGAGTGCGTGCATGGCGTGTCGTGCGGGGTCGACGATTTTAGTGTTCAGGAGTGTTTCGAGTTGGAGGAGGTAGTCGCGGATGGCGATGCCGTGTGCGTTGGCGAGTTCTTGTTCGTTGGTGGCAATGACGACGGAGGCGCGTGGGTGGGTGAGGATGTACCATGTGGGGAGGATGCGTGCGAGTGCGGTGGATTTGCCGTGTCGGGGTGGCATGCAGATGACGAAGCGTGCGTTGCCTGTTTCCAGCGCGGGTGTGATGCGCTGGAAGAGGTAGCGGATGTGTGGTGCGGGTTCGAAGTTGGGTTCGACGAGTTGTGCGAGTTGCAATGGCGTCATCGATAGGGTTTACGATTGCGTTGCCCGCACTCCCTGTGTCCCCCTCTCCCGTGGGCGGGCGAGGGGGAGCGTGGGGTGGCGCTGACATGGCACCGACATGGCACCAAATGTCCCCAACATGGCACCGAATTTCGGGGTGGTAGACGGGTGTATAGGGGTGTTGGGTTCGTAGGGTAATATGGGATGTGTGAGGTGGCGTTGGAGCGTTTGGCTGGGGAGTCGGCGCGTGCGTATCGGTTGGCGCAGTTGTATTGTGAGTTGGGTGCGTCTCGGAGTTTGGCGCGTGTGCGTGAGGCGTATGCGCAGGAGTCGGGTGTGGTGTTGAGTTTGCGGCAGTTGAAGCGGTTGTCTGCGCGTTATCGGTGGGTGGAGCGTGCGCGTGCGTGGGATGCGGCGGTGGCGTCGGCGCGTGCGGAGCGGATGCGTGAGGCGCGTTTGGCGTTGGAGGAGTCGGTGTTGGATGCGGCGCGTGGGGTGTGTCGGGTGTTGGGCGGTTTGGGGGATGGTGGTTTGGTGGTGCAGTCGGCGGGTGATGTGTTGCGGTTGGCGCAGGCGTTGGAGGTGCTTGTGCGGTTGTTGCCGAGTGGCGAGGGTGTGGGTAGTGGTGGTGATGTGTTGGGTCAGTTGGCGGCGCTGAGTCGTGTGTTGGGTGGTGAGGGTTGGCGTCGGGTGTTGGAGGCGGAGGATGCGTTGTATGGAGCGGGTGGCGGCGTGGGATGCGTGGGGTGAGGAGATGCTCAGATTGGATGTGCAGCGTGCGTTGGACGCGCTGGGTGCGCGTGAGCGTGCGTTGGTGGAGGCGTTGGTGTTGTGTGATGGGAGTTTGGCGCGTGCGGCGCGTGAGGTCGGTTTGTCGCTTGGGGAGGCGCGTGTGTTGTGGGAGTCGGTGCGTGCGGAGTTGGCGGCGCGTTTGGCGGGTTATGGGGACGATTCGTAGGGTTGGGTGGTGATGGGTGATGCGTGTGGAGTATATTGTGTGGCACACGGCGGCGGATGGTCGGGATGGTGGGTTGCGGGACACGACGATGGCTGAGATTGCGTCGTGGCATGCGGCGAAGGGGTGGGGTTCGGCATATGAGGGTGTGCAGCGTGCGGGTTATCATTTTTTGGTGCGTCGTGATGGGACTGTGGAGCGTGGTCGTCCGTTGGGCAGGGCGGGTGCGCATGTGCGTGGGTTGAATTCGCGTTCGGTGGGGATCTGTTTTTCGGGTCATGGAGATTTGCAGCCGCTGACGGAGGCGCAGTTGCGTGCGGGTGTTGCGCTTACGGTGCGGTTGTTGCGGCGGTATGGGTTGGGTGCGGAGCGTGTGATTGGTCATCGTGAGGTGAATCGGTTGGTGGAGGCTGGGGTGTTGGGTGCGGCATATCGGGTGGCGAAGACTTGTCCTGGGCGGTTGGTGGATATGGAGCGTGTGCGTGCGTTGGTGCGGCAGGAGTTGCTGAAGAGTGATTTGGGATGAGTGGTCATGGGTGGAAGGCGGAGCGGATACGGCGTGATGTGCCGTTTTTGGAGCGTGTGCGTGGTCGGTTGCGTCATCGGTTGATGGAGGCGTTTCGGGGGTTGGCGGGTGCTGGGGAGGCTGTGGCGTATGATGTGGCGCCGTTTGCGCGGTTTGTGTCGGAGGGTGTGGAGGCGTTGTTGGAGGCGTTTGAGGTGGTGTATCCGCGTGCGGCGGGGACGGCGTTGGCGATAGCGAGTGATGCTGTGCGGTTTGCGCGTCGGGATCCGCAGTTGCCTGATTTTTTGCGTCGTTGGTATCGTGCTGAGGCGGAGCGTCATTTGGGTCGGTATGCGGCGCGTGAGCGTGAGGCGATTCGGCGCGTGGTGCAGCGGGCGTATTTGGGTGGTGGGGATGCTGCGGATGTGGCGCGTGAGGTATCGCGTCGGATCTTGCGTGTGGCGGGTTGGCAGGCGGAGCGGATTGCGCGGACGGAGTTGATGCGGTTTTACAATTTGGCGCACTATGGGGTGTATCAGAGTTTGCCGCGTGGGGTGGTGGTGGGTTATGAGTATAGTGTGGTGTTGGATGATCGGACATCGCATATATGTCGTCCGCTTGTGGGCAAGCGTGTGGAGGCGCATCGGTTGCGTCATTTGCCGCCGTTTCATCCGCACTGTCGGACGGTGTTGATTCCGATATTTGCGGAGGAGCAGGCGGAGGAGGGGGTGGCGTATGTGGATCCAGAGGAGTTGCCGATTCCGCCTGGTTGGGGGAACATAGAAGGGTTGCCGTTGCCGCAGTCTGTGGATGTGGTGCGTGTGGTGGGTGTGGGGGTTGGGGGTAGGTCGGCGTCTCCAGTGGTTGTTGCGCCTGTGGGGGACGGGTTGGTGTTTCCTGAGTCTGGGGAGGGTTTGGAGGTTGTCGGTGAGCTTGGCGGGAGTACGGGTGCGGTGTTGGTGCGTGATGGTCGTGGTCAGTTGTGGGTGCGCAAGTATGGTGCGAGTGAGTTGCAGGTGTTGCATGAGCATTTGGCGCACGAGTTGTATAGGGCGGTGGGTGTGGCTGCGCCTGCGTCGCGTGTGTATGTGGACGATGGCGGGCGCGTGTATTTGTTGAGCGAGTATGTAGCGGATGGTCGTCGGCTCAGTGCGTTGGCGGGTGAGGCGTTGGAGCGTGCGCGTGCGGCGTTGCGGGGTGGGTTTGTGATGGACGCGCTGTTGGAGAACTATGATGTGGTGGGGTTGGAGGCGGATAATGTGTTGGTGCGTGGGGATGGGAGGGTGGTGCGTGTGGATAACGGGGGCAGTTTTTCTACGCGGGCGGGTGGTGGTCGGAAGTCGTATGTGCCGAGTTTACAGTCTTTATGGTCGTTGCGTGGGCATCGGTTGTTGGATGGTCGGGTGTATCGGAGTGCGGCGACGGAGGTGTTTGGTGGGATTGATTTGGAGGCGTTGGTGGGTCAGATAGGTGAGGTGTTGGCGCGTCGGGGTGCGCTTGAGGCGGTGTTGGGGCGTTTTGAGTCGGAGTTGCCTGCGGGTGTGTCGTCGGGTGCGTTGGCGGAGGTTCGTGCGAATATTGAGGTGTTGCGTGCGCGGTTGCGGTTGTTGGAGGCGCTTTATGCGGGTTTGGTGGATATGCGTGCGGATTTTGTGGACGATTATGTGGAGCGTTGGGGTTTGTTTTATGAGGCGTTGTTGTCGGACGGGGAACAGGTGTTGGGGGAAGTGGTGGGGCGTTATCGGGGTGTGTTGGATGTGGCGTCGCGGGCGCAGTTCTTGTCGGATGTGGGCGACGCTGTGATGCGTGCGCGTGAGGCGAATGTGGAGCAGTTGTGGGGTGTGTATCGGGCGCGTGGGGTTGAGGAAGTGGAGCGGCTGCGTGCGGCGGCGGATCGGATGGTGCAGCAGCATGCGTGGGGCACACGGCATGAGTATGCGTATGTGATGCGTCAGTTGGCGAATCGGTTTATGAGGCGTTTTGAGGTGGCGGAGTTTGAGTATTCGGAGTATGTGGGTCGGTCTGTTGAGGCGATTGTTGCTGGGGATGTGGAGCGGTTGGGGTTGGATGTGTCGCATTATGAGCGTGGGTTTATGGCGTTGCATGCGATGAGTTATGCGGTATTGCGTCGGTTGTGTGGGGAGTCGCCGTCGCCTGTGTTTGGGGTGGATGGGACGGTTCGTGTGGGGCGTGTGTTGACGCATGATGCGGAGTTGCGTGGGGAGTCGTCGATGCGTGTGTTGTCGACGAGTTCTTCACCGTATCGAGTGTTCTCTGTTGGGCGACTTTGGGCGTTGGGTGTGGCGCGTGTGCCTGTGCGTCGGGTTCTGACGAATATGCTGCTGAATGATAAGCTTTATGATAATGAGATGGAATACTTGGTTGTTGGTGGTCAGCGTTGGCGGTTGGTGTTTGGGACGGAAATGAAGGATGAGATGGAGCAGGTTTTGAAAGAGGTTGATCCTGAAGCGGTTCGGCTTCGGGTGATGCAGTTGTGGGACGAGTTGGACGATGGGGCGCTTGATGGTGCGCTGTGGCGGTTGTGGCGCGAGGTTAGAGCCGCTCACGGGCGATTGTGAGTAGTTCGGCAGGATACCAGTAGCCTGCTATGCGGATCCAGAGGTTTCCGTGTTCGTCTTGTGTCGTATTTTGGAACGCCCGTTCGCTGCGTTCGACGATTTCTCGTGCGGAGATTGGCTCGTCCTTTGCGAGTCCGTAGAGGGACGATTCGGCGAGGTGGTAGAACAGTAGCAGTATGGGGTCGTAGATGACGGGCAGTAGTGCTTGATAGCGTCCGATGGAGGGTAGTTTGTGTGCGTCGGGGGAGGCGTGGGAGAGTCCAAGTGCCAGTTTTTCGGGTGGTTTGTAGCCGTCTTCGAAGCCGACGAGGTTGCAGCCCCAGTAGAGTGGGTAGCGTGCGTCGTTGCCCATGTAGCCGAGCCAGCCTGTGTGTCCGTTTTGGAACTCGACGCGGTGGAAGGGGGGTTGGGCGTTGGGGTTAGCTTGGGTGAGGCGTAGGGGTTCGTTGCGCCAGTGGGTGATGAGGTGCTGGCGCCAGTGTTGGATGGCTTGTCGGATGGCGTCTTCGCCGTGGATGCGTTCCTGCTCTTGCACATGGGGATTATACCCGATTCGTATAGGTGGTTGGTATGGGTAGTTGGTTGCGGCGTTGGGTGTGGCAGCGAGTGTTGCCTGAGTTGCGGGCGTGGTTGGAGTTGCGGGCGTTGCGGTTGCCGCGCGAGGTGCGTGTGGAGTTGGCTCAGCGTTTGGGTGTGGAGGAGTCGTGTGTGTTGGCGGTGGAGGAGGCGTTGCGGGCGCGGGTGTTGGAGTTGTTGGATCGGTTTGAGTGGTGAGGTGTTGAGATGGGTACGGTGCGTGCGTTGTTGTTGAAGACGGGTGAGTATCCCGATTTGGGCGTGTCGGTTGGTGTGGACACGCTGGAGACGCTGGTGCGGAATTTTTTGCCTGTGCCTGTATTGTTGGAACATTTAGAGACGCCGTTTCGGTTGGGCGAGGTGTTGCGGGTATGGCGTGAGGGTGATACGCTGTATGGGGAGTTGTCGTTGTACGATGAGGCGCAGGCGTTGTTGGAGCGTTGGGGTCTGAAGAGTTTGAGTGTGGGGTTGACGGGTGGGTTGACGCGGTTGTTGGAGGTGTCGGTGACGGCGCGTCCGCGGGTGCGCGAGGCGCGGTTGTTGAATTCGGCGGGTGTGTGGTCGGTGTGGGATGTGGCGTTTGCGGAGGGTTGGCGTGCGAATGCGGAGCCGTTTCGGTTTCCGTTGGAGATGGAGCGTGCGTGGGATGCGGATGGTACGGAGCAGGCGTGGCGGGCATGGGTGTCGGAGAAGGATCCTTCGGAGTGGGGTGATTCGGAGTGGTCGCGTTATCGGCGTCGGTATTTGGCGTGGGATGCGAGTGACCCCCAGAAGTTTGGGTCGTACAAGTTGCCTGTGGTTGGTGTGGTGGATGGGGAGCCGCGTTTGTTTCGGCGTGCGTTGATTGCGGCGAAGGCGGCGCTTCGTGGGGCGCGTGGGGGTGTGGAGTTGCCTGCGCGTGTGAAGGGTCAGTTGTTGGAGTGGATTGATGGGGTGTTGGAGGGCGGGAGTGCGTCTGCGTCGCCGTCGCCGGGCGGCGGTGATGAACCGAAGGGCGAGTTTGGATTCGTATATGTGGGTGGTGAGGTGTTAGCGATGCGCGAGCAGGATGTTCAGGAATTGCAGGGTCAGGGCGGTTCGGTTGCGCCTGATGAGCCTGAGTCGGGTATGGATGCGCAGGAGTTGGAGTCGTTGCGTGCGGAGGTGGCGCGGTTGCGTTTTGCGCAGCGTGAGGCGCGTGCGCGGGAGCGTGCGCGCTTGTGGCGTGAGCAGGGGTTGATTACGCCTGCGCAGGAGCCGTTGGTGGTGTCGTTGTTGTGTGCGGAGTCGGGTTCGGTGCGGTTCAGTGTGGATGGTCAGGAGTTGGGGTTGGAGGCGTGGTTGGAGCGGTTTATTGAGCTTGCTCCGCGGTTTCCTGTTGGGGAGTCGCTGGGTGCGGATGTGTCGGTTGCGGGTCGGTATGCGTCGCGGCTTGGGTTGAGTGCGGAGGGTGCGCGGTTGGCGCAGTTGTTTGCGGAGGGTCGCGAGTCGGAGGCGTATGCGCTGTTTCGTGAGATGGTTGGAGGAGGAGGCGAGTAGGGATGGATCTGCGGTATTCGGTGGCGGTTCGTGCGGTGTATCCGTTGGCTTCTGGGGCGTCGGTGCAGCGTGGTCAGCCGCTCAGTGTGGCGGCGAGTGGGAATGTGGTGCAGGTGATGCCTGCGGGTACGAACTTGACTTTTGTGGGGATCGCGTTGGACAGTTATACGAACGCGCCTGCGGGGACGCGGGTGGAGGTGGTGCGTGAGGGTGTGGTGTCATTGCCGTTTACGGGCAGCCCGCCTGCGAACTGGTTGGGCGCCCCGTTGTACTGGAACGGGAGCGCGTACACTTTCACGGCGACTGGGAACACGGCAGTGGGTCGTGTGATAGGTGTTGAGGGGAATGTGGCGCGTGTGGTGATTCAGACGGTGGTGTGAGGTGATGGGCGATGATGAGCATGACGCAGTTTGAAAGTGTGGTGGTGCCTGGCATTCGGGGTGAGTTTTACGCGGCGTATGCGCGTCGTGCGCAGGAGGCTGTGTATCCGCGGATTGCGACGGTGGTTCAGGGCGACAGTCAGTATTTGGATTTCAGTTGGCTTGGGAATGTGCCGCGCATGCGGGAGTGGGTTGGTCCGCGGCAGTTGCGGTCGTTGTCGACGAGTGGGAACTATCGGGTGTACGACAAGGTGTTTGAGGCGTCGTTGTCGATACCGCGTCGTGCGATAGAGGATGAGCAGTTGTCGATGATTATGCCGCGTGTGCGGGATTTGGCGAATGAGGCGGTGCGTCATCGTGAGGAGTGGGTGGTGACGACTTTGGCGCAGGGTACGAGTTTGCCGACTTTTGATGGGCAGCCGTTGTTGGCGGACCGTGGTGGGGTGAACAACAACTTGACGAACAGCCCGCTGAGTACGGCTTCGTTGCAGGCTGCGATTGCGGCGATGATGCAGTTTGTGGATGATCAGGGTGTGCCGTTTGGGGTGGTTCCTGACACGCTGCTGGTGGGACCGAAGCTCATGTGGTTGGCGCGTGAGTTGTTGGAGAGTCCTGTGGTGGTGTTGAGTGGCGGCAGCGCGACGAGTTATCGGAATGTGTTGCAGGGGTCGCTGAATTTGGTGGTGTCGCCGTATTTGACGGGCGCGTATGACGATTACTGGTTTGTGTTGGACACTTCGCGCGAGATGCGTGCGGTTGGGGTGTACGAGCGGACGGATGTGCCGATAGAGGTGACGGTGTTGTCGGATCCGCAGGCGAACAGTCATGTGTTTCTGCATGATGAGATATTGGTGGGAGTGCGCAAGCGTGAGGCGGTGTTCCCTGGTGCGTGGTTTACGGTGTATGGGGGCATTCTGTGATGCGTGTGCGTGTGCGTGGTGTACCGTTTCGTGGGGATGTTGGGTACTGGCGTTTAGGGCAGTGGATACCTTGCGACGATTGGGTGGCGTTGGATGTGGATGCGCAGGTGTTGGAGGTGTTGCGTGGGTTGCCTGAGTTAGTGGTGGAGGTGTTGGAGTCTTCTATGCCCGATGGGGTAGGCGACGGTTCCCCGCCGCCGTTGTCTGCCCCGCCCCCGCCCCCGCCCCCGCGGATGTCGCCTGATGGTGGGTTGGGTGGTCGTCGTGGGGGTCGTCGTGGGGGGTGATTAGGTGTATCCGCCAGATGTAGCGGATGTGCGTGCGGCGTTGGTGCGTGCGGGGTTGGGTAGTCGCACGGATGCGGAGTTGGGGCGCGCTCTTGCGTGGGCGAGGGCGCGCTGTGAGTTTTATGTGCCGCAGCTTGTGGACGGTTTGGCGGATGCGCATGTGCAAGCTTATGCGCGGAGTTTGTGTGTGGATTTGGCGGTGTATTATTTGCGTGAGGAGGTGGAGGTAGATGAGGAGGGGGATATTCCGTTGCGGTTGAGGCGTGTGCGGGAGCGTTTGGAGCGTGAGTTGTCGGAGTTGGGTGCGCGTGTGCAGGCGCAGTATCGGGTGTGGGTGCAGGAGCGTGTGGATGCGCCGCCTGCGCCGCCTGGGCTCAGTGTAAGTCGTGGTGGGGGTGGTGGTTGGGATGCGGATTGAGTTTGACGGCGTGCGTCGGATTGGGTCGCTGGTGGGGCGTTATGGTGGGTTGTTGGAGCGTTCGCGTGTGGTGCGGGAGTGTAATCGGTTGATGGAGCAGGTGGTGTTGCGGGAGTGTGTGCGGAATTTTGAGCGTCAGGGTTATGAGGATGGGTTTGGTGTGTTTCATCGGTGGGCGCCGTTGTCGCCTGTGACTTTGTTGTTGTCGGAGGGTGAGGCGCTTAGGAAGGTGGGTGGTGGTCGTGTGCGTCGTGGGGGTGCTACGACGCCGACGGTTGCGGTTGGGGGTGGTGGTCGTCGTCGTGTGCGTCGGACGCGGCACAGCAAGGCGTTGTTGAACACTGGGGTGTTGCGTGCGAGTTTGCAGGGCGGTCATGGGTTTGTGCGTCGTGAGTTTGGGGATGCGTTGGAGGTGGGGACTCGGATACCGTATGCGCGTGTGTTGCAGGAGGGCGCGGTGGTGCAGGTGTCGGATCGGATGCGTCGTGGGTTGTATGCGCGGACGGGTGTGTGGGTGCGTGCGCGTCGGTTTGTGATTCCTGGGCGTCCATTTTTGGTGGTGGGTCGTTCGGCGGCGGCGTTGGCGGTGAAGGTGGTGCGTGGGTATTTGGAGGGGTTGTTGCGGTGAGTGTGCGCGGGCTGTTGGAGTATTTGGCGGAGCAGATTGAGGTGAGTTATGGGGGCTGGGAGGTGGATTATGGGCAGGTGGAGCGGAGTACGCAGCTCAGTACGACGGCTGGTCGTGTGGTGGTGGTGCATCCGTTGTCGGTGGTGTTTGCGCGGGAGTTGGAGCCGCTTGCGGGGAGCGTGGGTGGGGCGTCGCATTATGTGGTGGTGGTGGGGTTCACGGCGTTTTCGGAGAAGCGTGCGACGCCGCTTGAGGGGTATGACGAGATCTTGGGGTTGTATCGGTTTTTGAGTTCGCATCCGATGCGTCGTGGCGGTCGTGCGTATGTGACGATGGAGGAGGTGTCTGGTGTTGAGTTCACGCAGGAAGCGGGTCAGGTTATCGGAGAGTGGCAGCAGCGGTATCATTTGCGGTATGAGCGGTGATGGCGGCGCGGGTGTGCGGTATGCGCGGAATGCGTTGGGTTATGCGGTGTGGCATCCCGACTATGGCTGGGTAGGTGCGGGTGAAGTGGTGGTGTTGGTGGGCGCGTGTCCGTTCGGGTTTGTAGAGGTGGAGGTAAATGCCGCGTCGTCCGACGGTGGTGTTGCGGGCGTTGACGGAGAGTGAGTCGGCGCGGTTGGAGGCGTATTATCGTGCGCATGCGGATGCGTTGCATGCGTATGCGTGTCAGTTGACGGGCGGGGATGTGGCGCGTGCGCAGGATTTGGTGCAGGATACTTTTTTGCGGATCGCGGAGCGTTTCGTGTTGTTTGATTCGGAGCGTGAGTTTTTGCCGTTTGCGCGTCGTGTGATGCGGAATTTGTGGATTGATCAGGGTCGCAAGCGTGTGGTGGTGACGGTGTCGTTGTGGGAGGAGCGTTAGATGCCGCTGGTGACTCAGCCGTTGGTGGGGTTGGGTTCGATTGTTCAGTCGCATGTGGGTTGGTATCGCGATGATGGCGGGTTGGCGGATGCGTCGCCGTTGGCGGGGGTGGATGCGGTGGCGAGTGTGGCGCAGGGTGGTGTGGCGCGTGTGCGGGTGCAGGTGTATGTGGCGGATTGGGAGTATTCGGCGGTGTACGGGTATGCGTTGGCGTACCGTGTGTCTGGGGATGGCGGGGGTAGTTGGGGGTCTTGGGAGTTGGTGGGGGGTAGTACGGCGGGTGTTCGCGTGTGGGATTCGGCGTATTTTGTGGATGGGGCGTCGGTGGATGTGTCGCGGTTGCCTGCGCCTGCAAGTGGTGCGGTGTTTGTGGTGGGCGAGGCGGTGGAGTCGGCGCGTGCGACGGGGGCGATTTCGATGGCGGAGGGGAATTACACGGAGTTGGAGTGGTGCGTGCGGTTTGTAGGGGCGAATGTCGGGGAGTTGTATGCGTTTAAGGTGGTGGCGGTTAGTGGGGATTCGTATTATGAGTTGAGCGCGTACGATGTGTACGCGCAGGTGGTGATTACGGCTCAGGAGTCGGAGGATGGGACGATGTTTTTCGAGCAATACACGCGAGCGGGTTGGGGATTTGAGAAGGGTAATGAGCGTAGTGGTCGTTGGGTGAAGGCGCAGCAGAGTTTTAACTTGTTGCGTCGGTTGCCGATTCCGAATGTGGAGCAGTTTGCGTATGGTGGTTTTCGTGGCACGGAGGTTCCTGTTGGGTATCGTGCGGGTCGGTTTGCTGATCAGCGGATAACGATAGAGTGCGAGTTGACGCTGGATACCATCTCGGCGATACTGGCTTGCTTTTTTGGTCAGCCTACTACTTCTGGCACTGGACCTTACACCCACAGTTTTTATTCCAGCAGTAATCCGAATCGGGCTGGTCGAACGTTGACGGTGTGGCAGCGGTTGCATGATGCGGCGGTGGGTGCGCCTGCTGGGGAGAAGTTGATTGGGTATGGTGGTGTGGCTGTGGAGACAGTGCGGTTGCGTGGGGAGCAGGGTGCGCGTGGAGGGTTGTTGAGTGTGGAGGCGTCGGCGATTTTTTTGAGTGCTGTGGAGGCTGCGGAGGACGGGACGATTCTGAATGCGCCTTATGGGAGTGAATTGCCGCTTGTGGTGGACGATATTGTGTTGACTTTGCGGGACAGTGGAGGGAACGCGCCGCAGTTTGCGCCTGATGTGGCGCGGATAGATTTGACGCTGAGTCGGACGGTGTTTGTGCGGTATGAGTTTGATGGTCGTTATATTCCTGTGGGTTATTATTGGCGTGAGCCGCGTGTGACGGGGTTGGAGTTGGAGGTGTATCGGACGACGAATGTGCCTGTGCGGTTGGTGTGGGGTAATAGTGGTGCGGAGCCGTTTGTGCCGACGACGAGTGAGGGCGCTCGGCGCTATGCGCCGAGCGGGACGGCGTCGGCGCTAATATTGGAGTTTCGGTCGCAGACGAATGCGGCGCACAAGTTGACGGTGGAGATTCCGAACTTGCATTTTCTGAGTGTGCAGGAGCGCAGTATGGACGGTGCGGTGTATGATACGCTGATGGTGATGCCTGTGTATAGCGCGAGCGACAAGACGAATTTGCGCAAGGTGGAGTTGGTGAATGCGCAGTCGGCGATTATTCCTGCGGATGCCTCGATTCAGCAGGTGGGCACAGGGATTACGGGTGTGTATTCGCCGTACTGATGGGGGTGATGGGTGATGGCGAAGCGTGTTGGTGCTGATGCGTTGGTGGAGAGTTGTGTGGAGGCGTTGGGTCGTCCTGAGCGTGTGTTGGGCGGGTTGTCGTTTCGTCCGTTGTTGTTTGGGGAGCAGCGTGCGTTGGAGCGCGGGTTGCAGGAGTTGTTGGGAGAGGAGGCGTTTTTGTTAACGATGCCGCTTTCGTTCACGGTGCGGTTGCAGCAGGCGCAGGGTGGCGTGGTGATGGATGAGGGGTTGTTGCGTGCGCGTGCGTTGGCGTTGCTGAGGACTCATGGGGAGCGTGTGTTGGAGTTGCTTGCGTTGCATACGGGTTATAGCGTGGAGCAGCTGGGTCAGTTGACGGCGGGTGAGTTGTACGAGGCGGTGCAGCATTTGTTGGAGGTGAACCCTTTAGCTGGTTGAGTGAGTGGATGGCGCGTCGTGCGCCTGTGGAGGGTGAGCGCGAGTCGGTGGATTGGCTGGAGGCGGCGTGTTTGTTGCGTGCGGTGTATGGGTTGGAGTTGCATGGGTTGACGACATTTCAGGCGATGGTGTATTTGGCGGGTTTGCCGCGTGTGGTGGCGTTGACGAGGGGGTTATGAGGTGCAACGGGAGCTGACGCTGCTGCTGAGGACGCTGTATGATGATCGGGGCGCGCGTGCGGTCTTGGGGGATTTGTCGCGCGTGCAGGATGCGTTGCGGGGTGCGGAGTCGTCGGCGGCGAGCGCGGGTCAGGCGTTGTCGGCGTTGTTGGCGGGTGGCGTCGGTGGCGCGGTGGGTGCGGGGTTGGTCGCTGCGTTAGGCACGGTGCAGAATGTGTTGGGTTCGATTGCTGGGTTGGCGGAGGGATTTGTGCGCAGTGCGGTTCAGGCGTCGGTGCAGATGGAGCAGATGCGGTTTGGGTTGGCGACGGTGTTGGGGGCGTGGAACGAGGTACGGGATGCGCAGGGTCGGGTGCTGACGGGTGCGGAGCGTTATAATGCGTTGTTGTCGCTTTCTGGTGAGTTGATGCGTTCGATTCGTGCGGAGGCGAATCGGACGATATTGGAGACGGCTGAGTTGGTGGAGTTGGTGCAGAGCGGGTTGGGGTATGCGTATGCGAAGGGGTTGAGTGCGGATCAGGCGGTGCGTGTGATTAGCGCGATTGGTCAGGCGGGGCGGTTGATGGGTTTGTCGGGACCGATGTTGGTGCAGGAGGTGCGTGCGTTGCTTGGCGGGGGTCGGTTGGAGAGCAGTCAGGTGGCGTTGTCGTTTGGGATTACGCGGGAGATGGTGGAGCGTTCGGGGGCGGAGTTGGCGGAGGCGTTGTTGCGTGCGTTGTCATCGGTGACGGATGCGGCAGAGTTGGCGGCGGATCGGTTGGATGTGCAGTGGAGTACCTTGACGAGTCAGGTGCAGGAGGCGTTGGCTCAGGTTGGGGACGGGCTGACTGGTGGGTTGGCGCAGTTTTTGGATGGGTTGAACAAGGTGTTGGCGCAGCTGTTGGAGTCGGGTGTGTTTGAGCGGTTGGGTGTGTTTTTGCGGTTGTTGTGGGAGTCGTTGGTGGCGGGTGTGGGTTCGTTGGTGGAGGGTGTTCGTGGGGTGTGGGTGTGGTTGAGTGATATGGCGTCGCGTTTTATGGAGGCGTTGCGGTCGGTTTATCGGGGTTTGGGGTTGGAGGCGTTGGTTGGTGCGTTGCCTGCGGGTGTGCGTGATTGGTTGGGTCAGGCGGGGTTGGTGTTGGCGCCGCCTGCGTTGCGTTCGGGTGTGGGGTTGTGGGGCGCGTTTGGGACGGCGTTGGAGGGGTATCGTGCGGCGTGGGATGTGGCGGGGTGGATGGTGGGTCGTGGCAGCGGCGGTGGTGGTGGTGCGCGTGTGGTTCCGCGTCGTGTGAGCGCGGGTGGTGGGGAGGATGAGCGTGCGCGGAAGCGTGTGGCGCGTGAGGGTGCGCAGGCGGCTCAGATTGAGCGTCGGTTGCGTGTTGGGGCGTATGAGGAGGCGTGGTCGGGGTTGTTGGAGCTGCTCACGCCTGAGACGGCTGAGGTGCTTACGCCTGTGTTGGAGGCGATAGAGGTGGAGTTGGCGGGGTTGCGTGCGGCGGAGGTGTTGGGTCAGATTGGGAAGGAGACCTCGGTGCGGTTGCGTGAGGCGTTGTCGGCTCAGGCGTGGGAGGAGTATGGGCGTGTGCTTACAAGTTATGCGTCGCGTCGTGCTGGGGTGTTGGCGCGTGGGGTGTCGGAGCGTGCGCGTGCGCGTGAGGCGGAGGCGGAGCGTGCGGCGCAGTTGGAGGCGCGTCGGCGTCAGTTGCTCAGGGGGTTGTACGGGGCGTTGGGGGATGAGGAGTCGGTGTTGCGTTTGGAGTATGAGGAGGCGGTGCGTGCGTGGTTGGAGGCTGGGGCGTCGCCGTTGTGGGCGGGGGTGTTGGGCGGGGTTCAGGTGTACGCGCCTGTGCTGCGTCGTCGTGAGGAGGCGCGTCGTCGGGATACGGAGGCGTTTGTGGAGCGGTTGCGTGAGTTTGGGGAGCGTGCGCGCGCGGAGGAGCTGCGCGGGTTGACGCGGCGGTATCGTGCGGGGTTGCTGAGTACGGAGGAGTATGCGCGTGCGTTGCGTCGGTTGGCTGGTGCGGGTCGGTTGGACGAGGGTGGTTTGGAGACTTTGGCGGCGGGTGTGCGTGAGTCTGTGGAGGCGGGGCTGCCTGAGGCGCGTTTGTTTGAAGATGCGGAGTCGTTTCGTGCGCGTTGGCTTGCGGCGCTTGGGGAAATGCGGGAGTATTGGGGTCAGTTTTTGGAGGGGTTGTTGCGTCCTGAGGAGTTGGGGCGTGTGATGGAGGTGTTTGATGCGCTTGCGGTGGAGTTTGAGCGTCGTTTTGTGCGTGTGGCGCGTGATCGTTGGTCGGAGTTTGTGGAGGGGTTGGTGGGTTCGTTGGCGAGTGGTGTGCGTGGAGCGTTTGTGGGGTTGTTGGAGTCGGTGATGGCGGATTTTCGGCGGTTGGGGGAGGGTTTGCGCGGGTTTTTTGAGGGTATTGTGGGGATGATTCGGCGTGCGATTGCGGAGTTGGTGTATGAGCGTGTGATTCGGGCGTGGGTGGAGCGGTTGCTGGATTGGTTGCAGCAGCGTTTGGGCGGGTTGGGCGTTGGCGGCGGTGGCGGCGGCAGAAGGATGGATGTTGGGGATGTGCTGACGAGTATAGCGATTGGCGCGTTCACGAGTTGGGTGGGCGGTCAGATTGGCGGTTGGCTGGGCAAGATATTCAAGTTTCAGTCGGGCGGTTCGCTTGTGCCGCGTCGTGTGGCGTTGGTTGGGGAGCAGGGACCTGAATTGCTGGTGATGGGCGCTGGGGCATATGGCGGGGTGTATCCCGCGTCGTTGTTGGAGCAGGTGCGTTTTGGTGCGGGTGCGCCGAGCGCGGTACAGATTACGGTGCAGGTGTCGGATTTCAGTGAGGTTGGGTTGGCGCGTCGTGTGGCGACGGAGGTGCGTCGGGTGCTGCGGGAGCGTGGGGTGTGAGGGATGTTTCGGTTTGGTGAGGCGGATTTGACGCCGTGGGTGAGTCGGGTATCGGTGCAGGAGGAGTACGAGGCGGTGGTGTTGGAGCGTTGGGGCGCGCCTGGGCTAATTGTGGGGGATCATCAGGCGCGTGGGTGGCGGATTACGGCGCAGGGGTATGCGTTTGGGGAGAGTTTGTCGGAGCTCAGGCAGGTGCTTGGGTTGGCGAAGCGGTTGGGTGTGCAGCGGTTGCAGTTTGACGAGTCGCGGGTTGTGCCTGCGTATTTGGAGCGGTTTGTGGTGAGTGATTGGGACGGCGGGCTGCTGATGCCGAATGTGCGGATGGAGTTTGTGGGGGTTGGGTACGCGGAGGACGCTGAGGCGCAGGCGTTGGTGTGGAGTGGGGCGTCGGGGACGACGCACTATGTACGGAACGGCGAGGTGGTGAATCGTGGGGATTATGAGGCGGCGTTGCGGGTAGAGTTGGATTTGACTTATCCTGCGAGTGAGGATACAGACGAGCATCTTGACATTTTTTTAGGCATTTATGAGATTGGGGTTTCGGATCCGCGGGAGGTGGAGCGCGAGTTTATTTTTCGCGTGCCGACGGTGACGCAGCGCGGGACGGTGGTGATTGACAGTGGTGTGGCGCGGTATGGGTTGTGGTATCCCGATTGGTATCGGTTGTGGGATATTGGGGAGCGTCGGGCGTTGCCGCGTGTGCCTGTGTCGCGTGTGGCGGATGGTCGGTGGCAGGTGTCGTTGCAGGTGAAGGCGTTTAATAATTCGCTTTACACATTCACGGTGCATGGGGCGCGTGTGGAGGTTTTGCAGCGGTACAGTCAGTGGTGATGGGTATGGACGGGTTGCGGTTGGTGTGTTATGTGCGTGAGGCTGACGGGTTTTGGCGTCGGGCGTATGACTGCGAGGGTGATGTTGGGCGCGTGTCTATGCGTTGGGTGCGGGGTTGCGCGGAGCGGTTGGTGTGGGAGCGTGTGGCGCCGTTGCCTGAGTCGGTGGTGGGTGTGGTGGATGGGGAGTTGCGGTTGCGGTTGGTGCGTGTGGATGTGTTGGCGGGTGAGGTGTGTGTGTGGCGTGGGTATTTGGTGCGTGCGGTGCATGGTGGGGGTGTGTATCGGTATGAGTGTTGGGGGTATCGGTTGTGGTCGCCTGATGTGGTGAGTTATCGGGTGTGTGCGGGTGCGCGTGCGGATACGGTGTTTTTGGATGTGTTGCGTGGGGTTGTGGGTCGTTCGGGCGCGGTGTTGTGGGATCAGCCGTGTGGGTGGTATCAGGCGTTGTGTGGGATGGCGTTGCCTGCGCAGTTGTTTGTGGAGTCGCCTGTGCGTGAGGTGTGGGATTGGTTGGAGCGGTTGACGGGGTATACGGTGGTGGAGGGCGAGCGTTGGGATGTGGATCGGAATACGGGGTATGCGCACTGGTTGGTGGATTGGGGCGCGGGTGAGGAGATGTTGGCGGTGGATGTGTCGGATGCGGATGTGGTGTGGGATGTGGATTACAGTGGGGTTGGGAATCGGTTGCGTTTTGTTGGGGGTGCGCCGAGTGTGGTCAATCGGTTGAGTAATGGCGGGTTTCGTGGGGAGTCGGGTGGGGTGGTGTTGGCGGATGACGATTTTGGGTTGCCGTGGCAGGTGGTGGGTGGGGTTTGGCTTGAGGATGGGGGTCAGTTTTCTGGTGGTCGTGCGGCGCGGTTGGAGGCGGGTGGGCGGTTGGTGTCGCCGCCGTTGCCGAGTCCTGGTTTTGTGTATGGTGTGTGGCGGGTGCGGTTTTATATGACGGCGAGTGACAGGAGTGCGGGTGTGGCGTCTGTGTGGGTGGTGGTGGACGGGGTGCGTCGTTATCGTGCGACGGCGACGACGCCTGCGCGGAGCGGTTATCATTTGTGCGAGGTGTATTTGCCGTATTGGGGCGGTTCGTTTGCGAGCGGCGATGTGCGGTTGGAGATTGAGAGTGCGGATGTGGTGGATATTGACGGGGTGAGTGTGGAGGAGGCGGCGTTGTCGGTTAGTGGGTGGGAGGTGTCGGATTTGCAGAGTGTGGTTGGGGACGATGATTTTGTGGATTGGACGCGGTTTAATGGGGCG
>Ga0197143_1001379_pt1 | contig 20554 bp, 18 predicted proteins | sample GBS70_MetaG_FD_148603 | JGI IMG/M metagenome (GOLD analysis project Ga0197143, IMG submission 148603) | Sediment microbial communities from Great Boiling Springs, Gerlach, Nevada, United States - GBS 70_MetaG | ecosystem: Environmental > Aquatic > Thermal springs > Hot (42-90C) > Sediment...
GAGTCCGGGACGCGCGCCTAGCCCGGCCACACCGACCACGGCACCAGGGCGTAGCCCTCCATCAGCCGCCGTGCGGTCCGGTACGTGGTCACCTTCTGTACCTGCCACGCCCCGTCCCGCCAGGCCACGGAAGCCGCCACCTCCAGGACTCCCGAGGGGTGGCCCAGGCGCAGGCGCCCTTCCTCCGGCGCACCCCGGAGGGCCTCGTGCACCACCGTGCCTTCCACCTGGGCCGCCACCGCGGTACACGCCGCCCCGCTGAGGGCGTAGGCCCGGTGCAGCTTCCCCATGGACAGAATCCGGCCCACCAGGTCCACGTCTTCCGCGACCACCAGGGCCCCGCGGATCGACCGGTACGCCGTGGGCGGGCCCACCCAGGCCAGCTTGGGGATCCCGGGGCTGCGGCGGGTGGCTTCCTCTGGGCTGGGGACAATCCCCATCCGCACCGCGGCGTGCGCCCGCACCAGTTCCAGCCGCCGCAAAAGGCCCGGGTTTCCGTCCACCTCCTCGGGTCCCTCCGTGCCCTGCAGCCCGAATTCCTCAGGCCGCACGAACACCACGGGGTTCACCGCGTCCACCAGGGACACCGTGACCCGCCCCACCCCGGGGACGTCCAGCACCTCCGAAGCCTGGCCCGTAGGCAACAGCCGGCCCGTGACCGAACCCGCGGGGTCGAGGAAGTCCAAGGCGATGCGGGCTCCCGTGCCGGGTACCCCGTCGATGGCGTAGTCCCCCTCCACCTCCGGGAGCGCGTGGCGGGTGGGCACGTGGGCGTGGATGCGCTTGCGGGTGTTGGTCTGCCAGATGCGGACCGTGGTCACGGGGTCGGTGCCCCGCACCAGGCCTTCCTCCATGGCGAAGGGCCCCACCGCCGCGGTGAGGTTGCCGCAGGTCCCTCCGTAGTCTACCAGGGGCTCGGTCACGCTCACCTGTCCGAAGGTGTAGTCCACGTCCGCGTCCGGCACCGAGGGCGGGCCCACGATCACCACCTTGCTGGTGGTGGAGGTGGCCCCGCCCAGGCCGTCCACCTGGCGGCCGTAGGGGTCTCCCCCTCCGAAGACCGCGAGGATCACGCGGTCCCGCAGCGCCGGCTCCACGGGCAAGTCCGGCTGCAGGAAGAACACGCCGCGGCTGGTGCCGCCGCGCATGACCACCGCCCGGATCCTCCGTTGGTTGCCCACAGGTTCCTCCTCCCCGCGTGGGAGGTTCCACGGCCCCCGCCTGGATCCTCCGCAGGGCACGCTCGGCTAACGCATACCACTGGACAGAAAAGTTGTCAATTTGTGTCCTTACGTATACAATCGTGCCGATGCAGACCCGACCCTCCGGGCCTTCCGGGAGGAGGCTTGCCACCACCTCCCACGCGGTGTACGAGTGGCTAGTAGCCGCCATCCGCAGCGGCCGCCTGCGGCCCGGACAGCCCCTGCGGGAGGAGGTCCTGGCGCGGCAGCTGCGGTGTAGCAGGACCCCGGTCCGGGAAGCCCTCCAGCGGCTCCGGGTGGAGGGCTACCTGCAGAGAGGCCGCCGCCGGGGCCTGACCGTGGCCGAGCCCACGCAGGAGGAACTCCTGGACCTGTGCGTGGTACGGGAGACTCTGGAGGGGCTAGCAGCCCGCCTGGCTGCCCGCGGCATCACCACCAGCGAGGTGTACTTCCTGGAGGAGTTATGCCGGGACATGGAGCAGGCCCTGCAGCGGGAGGACCTCCAGGAGCTGGCGCGTCTGAACGCGGAGTTCCACGCGGTCATCTGGCGGGCGGCCCGCAACCGCTACCTGGCCCGGGAGCTGCAGAGGATCTGGCTCCTCATCACCCGTCAGCCCGTGACCACCCTCGGTTACCCGGGCCGCGCCCGGGAAGCCCTGGACGAGCACCGGGCGCTGTTGGAGGCCATCCGCGAGGGGGACGCGGACCGCGCGGAGCAACTGGCCCGGCAGCACATGGCGCGGGCGCAGATGATCCGCATGCGCTTGGCGGCCACCCGGACGGTGACCGCCGCGGGTGTCCCCGTACCCTCGGTGGGCGGCCCGGAGCCGTAGCCGTGGCGCGCCTTCCTGTCTCTGCCCTGCGCCGGTGGGTGGCGCACTTCTTCCAGGCCGTGGGGCTTTCGCCGGAGGAGTCCGAGCTGGTGGCGGAGGTTCTGGTGCGTGCGGACTGCTGCGGGGTGCACTCCCACGGCGTCATGCGGGTGGGGGCCTACGCGGAACTGGTCCGCGCCGGCGCGTGGCGTTCGGGAGCCCGCCCCCGGGTTGTCCGGGAGGGGCCTGCCTTCCTCTTGCTGGACGCAGAGGGGTGCGTGGGGCCTGTGGCCGCCACGGAGGGCATGCGCCGGTGCCTGGACAAAGCTCGGCGGGTCGGCTTGGGCGGCGTGTGGGTACGCCACGCGGGCCACTTCGGGCGGGCAGGCTACTACGCGGAGCTGGCAGCCCGGGAGGGCATGGTGGGTGTGGCCCTGGCCAACGCAGCCCCAAGCCTCGCACCGTGGGGCGGACGGGAGCGGGTTCTGGGGAACAACCCCGTCGCCGTGGCGGTCCCGAGGCGTACCGGTGCGCCCGTGGTCCTGGACATGGCCTTGTCCGTGGGGGCCCAGGGGTGGGTCCGGCTGGCGGCCGAGCGTGGGGACCGGCTCCCGCCCGGCTGGGCCCTGGACCCTGAAGGTAACCCGACCCAGGACCCCCACCAGGCGCTGGCGGGAAGCCTCTTGCCCGTGGGAGGCTACAAGGGCTACGGCTTGGCCTTCATGGTGGACGTGCTCACGGGCGTAGCCAGCGGCGGGGCCTTCGGGAAGCTGGTTTCGGGTCGCCGGGGCGGTCCTTCTGCGGCCACTCACGCGTTCTTCGCGGTGGACGTGGGCCAGCTCCGGGATCTCGCGGGCTTTTGGGGCGACCTGGAGCGGCTGGTGGAGATGGTGAAGAACAGCGCCCTGGCCCCGGGGTTCCGGGAGGTCCTTCTGCCGGGGGAGCGGGAGGCCCGACGGGCGGAGGAGCAGCAGGAGGTGGTAGAGCTGCCGCAGGAGGTCTTGACGCACCTCCAGCGGGCCGCGGCAGAGTCCGGCTTTCCAGAACCTCTGCCGGGCCTGTCCGGAGGAGCACGGCGGTGACCCGGTACCGCATCGGCGTCCTGCCCGGGGACGGGATCGGGCCCGAGGTGGTGCCCGTGGCGGTGGTGGTGGCGGAGGCCGCGGCACGGGCCGCCGGACTCCGGGTGGACTGGGTGGAGTTGCCCGTGGGCCTGGCAGCCTACCGGGAAGCGGGCAGCACCCTGCCTTTGCAGACCCTCCAAGCCCTGGAAGCCTGCCACGGTTGGGTGCTGGGACCTGTGGAGCACCACCGATACGAAGTGCAGCGCCCGGAGATGCCGAACCCCAGCGCGGTCCTCCGCAAGCGCTTCGACCTGTACGCCAACGTCCGGCCCGCCCGCACCTTGCCGGGCGTGCCCCGGGCGTACGCGGGCGTGGACCTGGTGGTGGTGCGGGAGAACACGGAAGGCTTCTACGCGGACCGCAACGTCCTGGAGGGGGACGCGGAGCTGCGGGTCACACAGGACGTGGTGGTGAGCCTGCGCGTGGTCACCCGGCAGGCGTGTCTGCGCATCGCGGAGTACGCCTTCCAGCTTGCCCACCGCCGCGCGGCCCTCCGCGGCACCCGGGGCCGGGTCACCGCCGTGCACAAGGCCAACGTCCTGCGCCGCGGGGACGGCATGTTCCTGGCGTGCTGCCGCGAGGTGGCCGCGCGCTTCCCGCACGTACGGTTCGACGACATGCACGTGGACGCCGCCACCTACTTCCTCGTGCGCGACCCCGCCCGGTTCGACGTCCTGGTCACCACCAACCTGTTCGGGGACATCCTCAGCGACCAAGCCGCGGGGCTGGTGGGCAGTCTGGGGCTGGCCCCCTCCCTGAACGCGGGCGACCGGTACGCCATGGCCCAAGCGGTGCACGGCTCCGCGCCGGACATCGCAGGCCGGGGGATCGCCAACCCCACGGGGGAGATCCTGTCTGTAGCCATGCTGTTCGAGTGGCTGGGCCACCGGCACGCGGACCCCGCGGCCACGGAGGCCGCCTCCCTCCTGGAGGCCGCGGTCCGCTCCGCCCTGGCAAGCGGGGTCCACACCCCCGACCTGGGAGGGACCGCCACCACCGCGCAGTTCGGGGAAGCGGTGCGTCAACGCCTCCAGGAGGCTACCATGGATCCAGGAAGGGGGGACCACCGTGGCGACGCGGACTGAACGGGCCACTCTCGCGGGTGGCTGCTTCTGGTGTACGGAGGCCGTCTTCGACGAGCTGGAGGGCGTGTTGGACGTGGTGCCCGGCTACGCGGGCGGTCACGTCCCCCATCCCACCTACGAACAGGTGTGCACCGGCACCACGGGACACGCGGAGGCCGTGCAGGTCACCTTCGACCCGGACCGCATCTCCTTCCGCGAGCTCCTGGAGGTCTTCTTCGCCGTCCACGACCCCACCACCCCGAACCGCCAGGGACCGGACGTGGGTCACCAGTACCGGTCCGCCATCTTCTGCCACAGCCCGGAGCAGGAGCAGGTGGCGCGGGAGGTCATCGGCCAGCTGGAGCGGGAGGAGGTGTGGCCGGACCCCATCGTCACGGAGGTAGTCCCCTTCACCAACTTCTACCCCGCGGAGGACTACCACCGGGACTACTACCGCCGACACCCTGACCAGGCGTACTGCGCCGCGGTGATCGCTCCCAAGCTGGAGAAGTTCCGCAAGCGCTACCGGGACCGGCTGAAGGGCTCCGCCGGTGGGCACCGGTAGTTCGCATCATGCTGCCCCTGGACCCCACCCCGCCTTTTGTTGTGCGACCTGCCGCGTCCCCGCACGGCCCGGTTGAGGCCTGGGCCTGCGGCCGTCCGCCTTTCCAGCCCAAGAAGCACTGGCATCGCCCGTTCTATGAACAACTTCGCCAAGCGGTTCGGGAAATCGACCCTCCCGCTCCGCACCCTCCCGGGGCCATGGGTCCCGTCTTGTCCGGCCTCTACCTGTCGACCGACACCCAGCGCTGCGACGCCGAGAACCTTCTCTTCTACAACGTCGGAGCTTCCCACTTCAAGCAGGCCACCCGCTGGGGCTTGCGTTTCGAGCGCGGATTCGCGGAGCCTCCCCCTACGGGGTCTGGCGCGCCCACTTACGAGCACTACTACCGCTACGGGTTTGTTCCATCCGAGCGACCTTTCCAGCACTGGCCCCACCTCCGCGTCCTCGCCCGCTGGACCGAGGTTCCTTGTCCGATACTCTCTTCGAGCTCCAGCCCCGCGCGGATCTGGTGGGCTTTGAAGCAGGCTGCGCCTGGCATGGAGAGCTTCCCTTCTTCTTACACTCCTGGCCAGCACTTCGCCGTCCGGCTGGTCTTGCACCTTCCCACTGGGGAACAGGTCAATCTCGCAGCCCTGGCCAAGCCCCTCTTCGACGGTGCGATCGCCGCTTTTCACCATGACCCCACTCCCGACCCTGAGGTCGTCAGCAGGCTAAGCCGGCAGTTGGACGCAGAACCGAGCGAGGTGTGCCACTCGTTGGCCAACTCCAGCCTCGCTGTGCTCGGGAGCTGGCAGCTCGTCCGGCCCCGCCTCCGCGGAGTCCAGTGGAATCCCGCAGACCACCTCTGCGTAGCCGGCCAGTTGACCCGGCAAGACGCCGCGGGTGGCCCCGCGTGGTGGCTATCCGGCGAGCTTCTCAGCGTTGTCGCGAGAGGCGCACCACCGCACCGTTAGGTTAGGGGCCTCACCTACGCCCGGCGCGGTTCTGTTGTTTTACCGCCAGGAACACCGCCTTGTGCAAGGAGAACCGCAGAGGCGGTTCCTGAACCCGGAACAGCTCCCTCAGCCTGCGGGGCGCCTGGGTCAGCATGGCCACCAGCACGGCCTGCAGTTCGGGCGGGGTCGCAGACCGCTCCACCCAGGACTGGAACTCGATCTCCAGCAGCATCTCCTCGTAGTTCTCCAGCGTGAGCCCGCTGGCGGCGAACGCCTCCTGCCACTCCGCCACACTCCAGTCCCGTACGTGGGTGGAATCCCGCAGGGTCTCCAGCGCGTTGATGAACCGGTCTGCCACCTCGTCCGCGGGCGACACGGTGTCGGAGACCACGAGGCGCCCGCCCATCCGCAGGACCCGTGCCATCTCTCTCACGGGGACCTGGAGCTCCGGGTAGTGGTGCGCGGCGGTGCGGCAGGTGACGACGTCGAACGAGGCGTCGGAGAACGGCAGCGCCCGCACGTCCGCCTCCTGGAACTCGACGTTTTTCACCCCGCGTTCGGCGGCCAACCTCCGAGCGACTTCCAACATCTCGGGTGTGAGGTCCGTGGCCACTACCCGGGCCACGTGGGGCGCCAACGCCAGGGCCGTGTGCCCCGCGCCCGTGGACACGTCCAGGACCACGTCCGTGGGCTCCGGGCGCGCAAACCGCACCACCACCTCCAGGTCCGCCCCACGGGCGTGCACGGGGCTGGTGGCGTACAGCTCGGCGTTGTGGGCGAACTGTTGTCGGACGTCTCGGTCTCTCACCCTCGACCTCCGGCACGGATCACGGATCGAAAGCCCTTGCGGCGATCTTCCGACGGTACAAAGGGACAGGACCGACCGGCCTACTGAGGCTCGGTCGCCAGCTCCAGCTGGCCCAACCGGATGAGGCTCTCCAGGTCCTCCAGGGCGTCCGGGAGCCAGCGGCGGAACAGCTCCCGGGCGGCTTGCCGCTCCTCCTCCGGGGCCGCTCCCAGCATCCTCGCGGCGTCCGCCAGGTCCTGCGTGCGCCCGGCCTGGACCTTCATGAGGACCAGGTACGGCAGCGGGAGCACGGGCAGCCCCTGAGGGTCTTCGCACACCTGGGCCAGTGCCTCCCCGATCCAGGGCGCGTCAGAGGCGACTACGTCCACCGGCACGCCGTCCGGCGTGGTGTAGCTGCGCCCTCCCACGAGAAACGTCGGCCCCTCGGTGAAACCCGCGTCCTTCAGCCTCCGGTAGACCTCGGGAGCGTCTTGCGAGGCCACCACCACGTCCAGGCCCGCGGTAGCCCGCTCCGGCATGTAGGCGCGTGCTCCCACGGCCCCCACCACCGCCCACGGGATTCCCTCAAGAAGCGGGCTCAGGTCGGGCCACCGTCTCAACGCGGTCCTCCGCCGCAGGACCTCCACCGCGGTCCCCGCTCCGGGCCTTGCCCGGCGCAGGGCAAGGTCCAGGAACGTCCGCCGGCGTTCCGAAACCGAAAGGCCCACGGCAACTCGCTTTCCACGGGGAGAGGCCGCCTCCCTCCGGAGCTCCGCCCGCCTACCGTAGCGCGGGTGGGCGGGGCAAAGCCGGAGCTTGGGCCGGCGGTGCGAAGGGACCCCCGGACGTCAGGTCCAGCCGTCCTTCCACCCGCTCCGGGCCGCCCCCCACGGGCAGGGTCAGGACCGCGGGCCAAGCGGAGGTGCGCTTTTCGAACACCAGCAGCCCCTCTGTCCGGCTCCGGGCCGGCACCTCCGCGGCCAGGGTGGACCGCAAGAACCGTACGGGCAGCTCGCCGTCCGGCCCGTGCAGGGCTGCCTCCATCACCCCCAACAGGACGGGACGTTCTCCGGGGTTCTCCACCGCCACCGACAGCGACCACGCATCCCGGAGCTCCGCGAGCCGCTGGGGCCGCACCACCACGGGGCCCACCTGCTGCGCGGCCCGGAAGTGGCGCACCCGCAGGGGCAGGTTACGGGCCGGGAACTCCTGGTACGCGGCCTGAACGGCCCGCACCCGGTCCGCAAACCCTGGATGCGTGCCCGCCCAGTGGGTGTTCTCCTGCCGACGGCCTGTGACCTCGTTGAACCACCCTAAGGTCCGCCACGCAGCCTCCGGGTCGAACCCGGCTTCCACCAGCATCCGTAACGCCTCCCGGTCCGCTTCCACCTCCAGCTCCCGGGAAAAGCCCAGGGTCGAGACCCGCAACAACACCTGCACCAGGTCCCCTGCGGTGGGGCTTCCCGTGAGGATGGCCACCAACACGCTCGCGATCTGGCCCACCTGGTAGCGGGCGACCTGCTGGGCCACGTGCCGGCGCGCGGTGTGCGCGATCTCGTGCGCCAGCACGAACGCCCAGGCGTCCAGGTCCGGGTTCAGCTGGATGAGCCCCGTGGTCACGAAGATCCACCCCGGCGTGCTCACCGCGTTGGGCTCCTTGTGGTCCAGGATGCCCACCCGGTAGGGCACGGAGGTCCGGCCGGAAAACGGGAGGAGGCGGTCTCGGAGGCTCGCAAGGAAGGCGAGCCACTCCGGGTCTGAGACGAACCCGAACTGGGCCATCAGGCGCGCGGCCACCGCCCGGCCTACCGCGAGCTCCTGGTCCTCCGCGATGGCGACCTGGGCACCCGCAGGAGGAGCCAGGACCACCAGGGCCAGGGCAACGGCCACGGCCCTGAAGGTTCGCTGGGCACACAGCCACACACCCACGGCGCGCCTCCCCGCCGCGTGCACCTCCGCTACCGGTCCTGGCAGGGCGGCAGGGAGATGCGGATGTCCGCGTTGAAGTCGGTGTAGTCCATGGTGGTCTGCACCTTGCCCGCCTGGTCCAGGACCTGCAGGCGCCGGGGCAGCCCGGTCCGCACCGACACGTACAGCTGCATCACCGCGTCTGGCTGCGAGCCGAACCAGTACCGGTAGGTGCGCGTCTCCTCCCCGCCCACCTTCCTGTTTGGGCCGCGCTGGACCGTGACCCGGGTCTCCCCCTCCGGCGGACCGCCGGAGGGGGGCTGCGGGGCCGGGAACATCATCCTGCACTGCCACGGCCCTCCCGCCATCCGGACCCGCTGCTCTCTTCCGACCCGAACCACCTCTACCTGCCCGCCTCCCATCACCATCCGCATCCGGTCGGGGTTCACGAACTCCACCACCATGGTCTGTCCCTGCCCCATGTCAGACCGCACCCTGTAGCTGCGCAGCGCCGCCAGTTTCGCCATGGCCTGGCCCACCTCACGCCAAGCCTGCGCGTCACCGCTCACCGTGAGGCCAGGGGCCGCCACCGCCGCCGCCGCCGCCCACACCACCAGTGTCACCACCAAGACGCCTCTCCGCACGCCCCACCTCCTCCTGCAGACTCAGGGTCGCCCCGCGGGGCACGCTCGACCCCGTGGAGAAGGCCGCGGCGTCGGCCCTCCTTAGCCAGTAGGTGCCCTGCCGGGAGGCCCTTCCTCTCTTTACCACCGGCTCCCGCGGCGGCACAAGGAAGCTCCGGGACGGTGCCCGGCTCCGCGGGAACCACGTCTGCGACGCCGAACTCTCCCTCCGGTGAGAGCCGCTGTCCTTTACAGGCCCGGGCGCCCCCTGCGCCTGGAGGACCGGCCTCGGCCACGGGCCCGGGGTGAGCAGGTCTTGGTCCGGGTGCTCGGCTGCGGGGTCTGCCACAGCGACGTCTCCCTGGCGGAGGGGCTGTTCGAGGCGTCGCTCCCCCTGGTGCCGGGCCACGAGATCGCGGGCCACGCCGACGGTGTCGGAAACGTCCTGGTGTACGCCAGCTGGGGCTGCGGGCGGTGCGTCTTTTGCCGGCAGGGGGACGAGCAGCTGTGCCCGGAGGCAGAACAGGCGGGCTGGAGCTGCCAGGGCGGCTACGCGGAGTGGGTACGCGTCCCCTCACCGCGGTACCTGGTCCCCCTCGGGGACCTGGACCCCGTGCACGCCGCACCCCTGGCGGACGCAGGCCTCACACCGTACCGGGCCGTGCGGCGCGCCTTGTCCTGGCTCCAGCAGGGCTCCACGGCCTTGGTGGTGGGCGCGGGCGGGCTGGGCCAGTTCGCGGTGCAGTACCTCAAGCTGCTCTCGCCTGCCGCGGTGGTGGCGGTGGAGCGCAACCGCCGTAAGTTCGCGTGGGTCCGTGAGCTGGGCGCGGACGAGGTGCTCCACCCCAGCCAGAAAATCCCGGCCGCCCGCGCGGCCTTCGACTTCGTGGGCTCCACGGCGAGCCTGCGCCTTTGCCTTCAAGCCCTGGAGCCGGGAGGCATCCTCGTGCACGTGGGGGCCGCAGGGGGCCAGGTGCCCTTCGGATTCGACCGCGTGCCCCCCGAAGCCCACCTCACCAACTCCGTGTGGGGCTCCCTCCGAGAGCTACGGGAAGTGGTGGAGCTCGCCCGCACGGGCCGGATCCGATGGCACGTGGAGCCCGTTCCTCTGGAACGGGTCAACGAGGCCTTGGACCGCGTCCGCCGCGGCCGGGTCCTGGGCCGCCTCGTCCTGGTCCCCTGACGCCGCTCGGCGCCCCTGGGAGCACTCCCTGGACCACGCGGCCACCTACACCGTGGCCACCAACGACTTCATGCTGCGCGGCGGAGACGGGTACGGCATGCTGGCCAGCGGCCAGGTCCTGGTGTCCCCCGTGGACGGCCCCATCATGCCAACGCGGTGATGGAAGCCATGCAGCGCCTGCGCACCATCAGCCCGCGGGTGGAGGGACGCATCACCATCGTCCGTTGACCTCGTCCCCCGCGCCCGCCGCCATGGCCTCGCGGATCCGGCGCGCCAGGACCTTGCCGATGCCCGGCACCTGTGCCAGCTCTTCCACGCTGGCCCCGGCCAGGCGCTCCACGCTGCCGAAGTGGCGCAGCAACGTCTCCGCGCGGTGCGGCCCCACCTGGGGCAGGGCCGCCAGCATGCGCCTCTGGTGGTCCCGGACGTCCCCGGCCTTCCGGTAGGCAGGCGGCACCTCCCGCACCGCCAGGTCCCCGGAGGAGAACTCCCCCTGCTCGCGGCGCGCCACCAGGAGGAGGAAGGCCGCGGTGTCCTCGGGGCCCTCCGTGAACACCGTGGGGATGCCGTAGGTCACCACCAGGGTGGCCAGGCCGGCCCGGACGAAGTTGGGGTGGATGTCCCGCAGGCCGTAGAGCCGGCGTCCCTCGATCACGTACACGGGCCGCTCGAACGCCTCCCGCAGCCGCTGCGCCTGCAGGGTGAAGCGCTTGCGGACCAGGGCGGCCACGAAGTCCGCGGCGGTCTTCCGCTCCACCCCCACCCGGGGGCTCAGGACGTAGTCCCCCACCGGCAGGGCTGTCTCCACCACCTCCACCCCCATCTCCCGCAGCCGCCGCGGCACCTCAGACCGCGCTTCCCGGTGGTCCGCCAGCACCTTCAGCACGTGGCCCCGGTTCGCGCCGGACATGCCGGGTTCCTGCCGGCGCAGGGTAGAATGGCCGCGGAGCCGTGCGGCTGGTGGTCCTGGACGGCGCGCGCACCATCGGGGGGACGAAGATCTTCCTCCGGGAAGGCCGCGCAGGCTTTCTGCTGGACTTCGGCCTCAACTACCAGCGGTGGGGCCAGTACTTCGAGGAGTTCCTGCGGCCCCGCACCGCCCGCGGTCTGTTCGACCTGTGGCAGCTGGGGCTTGTCCCGCACGTCTCGGGTCTCTACCGGGACGACTTGGTTCCGCCCGGTTTCCGGCTCCCCTCGGGGGCCCCGCCCCTGGAGGTGTGTGCGGTGTTCCTCAGCCACGCGCACCTGGACCACTGTGGCCTGCTGGGTGTGGTGCGCTCCGACTTGCCCGTGGTGGCCTCCCGCGTCACCCTGGCCGTCCTTAAGGCCCTGCAGGACACGGGACAAGCGGAGTTCTACGGGGAGCTGGCCTACTGCCGTCTCCGCACCCCGAACGTCGCGGGCGAGCTGGAAGCGGATCCCTCGGGCGTTTGCCGAGGACGCCCCGGCCACGCCGCGGACGGCGCACCGTCCCGGGAGCTGCAGCGGCTGTGGACCACGGTGCCCAGGCAGCGCAGGGCCCTGGAGCCTCAACCCCTGCGGGCTGCCCCCGCGGAATACGAGGGGGTGCGGGTCCGGGCCTACCCTGTGGACCACTCCATCCCGGGGGCTCTGGCCTTCGCCTTCGAGTGTACAGACGGCCTCGTGGTGTACACGGGGGACCTGCGCCGGCACGGCCGGGCAGGCGCCCTGGTGGACCGCATGGTGGCCGACCTCGAGGGGGAGAAGGTGCAGGCCTTGCTGGTGGAAGGGACGCGGGTGGGCCGAGAGCCGTCTTCCCAGGTCACGGAAGTGGAGGTCCTGGAGAGGTCCCGGGAGGTGGTGGCCGGCCACCGGGGGGAGCTGGTGGTGGCTGACTTCGGCCCCCGCCACGTGGAGCGCCTGCAGACCTTCCTCCAGGTGGCCAGCGACACCCACCGGCAGCTGGTGGCCCTGCCCAAGGACGGCTACCTCCTGGAGGCCCTCGCCGCCGCGGACCCGAGTTTCCGGGAGCTGGTGGGGCACCCGAGCCTCCGGTTCTTCGCCCGGCCCAGGCTCTCCCAGGACACCTGGCTGCGGGAGTTCACCAACCGCCACCGCCAACGGATGGTGGCCGCGGCGGACGTCCAGCGCGACCCCGGCCGCTACCTCCTGGCCTTCAGCTTCTTCGACCTGGTGGACCTCCTAGACGTGGAGCCCGAGAACGGAGCGTACGTGTACTCCTCTTCGGAAGCGTACGGGGAGGACAGCCGCGTGGACTTCTGGCGCCTGTGGAACTGGCTGCAGAGGCTCCGGATGCGGCCGTACGGGTTCCGCTGGGAGGGCTCCGACGCCCGTGGCCGGCCGGAGTTCGGGGGAGGCTTCCACGCCAGCGGGCACATCCACCCGCAAGACCTCCTGGAGCTGGTCCGGGCCGTCCGACCGCGGTACGTGGTCCCCGTCCACACCGAGGACCCGCGCTGGTTCGTGGAAAACTTGCGGGGCGAGCCGGTCCAGGTCCGCGTGCTGGACGACGGGGAAGAGCTCGAGCTTCCGTAGACCACCCCAAACGTCCCTGCGGGACGTTTGGGGACCCCGGTCCGTTTTCCGAAGGCGGCTTTCTCCCGGACAAGCTCCTAGGACCCCGTCCGGAAAAGTTCCCCGTGGGGAAGACGGCCCCGGCCGCCAAAGCCACGCACCGGATGGGGCCTACGCCCGCCCGGCTCTCCGCTCCCGCGCAGGCGCCTCCACCCCCGCGGCGCGGGCCAGCTCGCGGTGAATCCGGACGGTGCGCTCCACCTGGCCTTTGGCCGGGAACCGCTCGTAGAAGCCCTCCGCCCGAAACTGCCGCCTCAACTCTGCCCACGGCGCCAGGCGTTCCTCCCACCGCCGAACCCGTCCCTCCTCGGGCTCCGCGTCCTGGGCCGCCAAGTCCGCGCACACCCGGATCATGGCCTTCAGGGTCACGGGACGGGTGACCATGTAGTTGGGGTTCCCCCAGGCGTCCCCCCACGCGCGCTCCGCGGCCCGCAGGAAGTCCCGGAGGATGGCGTAGTAGTCCTCCGCCCGCGCCCCGGACCTCTCGATCTGGGGCCAGGCGGCCCGGGCCCACCGGTGCAGCTCGTTGAACAGCTCCGCCTGCAGGATCCACTTCTCCTGCCGGCTGCGCCCTCCGGGCCGGTTGATCTTGTACCGCAGGGGGCTCGTGGGCTCCTCGTACAGCATCCGGGCGATCCGGGCCGCGAACTTCTTGTCCGGGGTCGCCTGCCACCACGTGACCCGCTCGTACAGCTCCACCAGGTGGCTCTTGTTGATCCGGGTGGGTGTGGCGTTGATGATGACGAACATCTCCGCGGCGAAGTCCTCGCTGCGGCCGTCGAACACCACGCACGGGACCTGGATGGTGCGGGCTTCCTCTGGCCGGTCCCGGCGGTAGAACTCCAGGGCCGCCAGCCGGTGCTGCCCGTCGATGATGAGGTACTTCCCCTGAGGTTCCTGCAGGTCCCCCACACTCTCGTACCGGTCCAGGGGCTCGAAGCGGAGGTGCTCGGGCGTGAAGAGGAGCACCGTGCCCGGGATGGGCGGCTGCTCCCCCGCGGTCTCGTAGAAGTTGAGGATCTCCCGCACCTTGCGGCGGGACAGCTGGCGCTGGAAGGCGCGGTCGCTGCGCTCGATGCGGGCGATGAACTGGGCGATCTCGTCGCCCTCGGGAGCCGGCTCGGGGGCGATGGTCTCGCCCTCCCCGTAGAAACGGCTCATGAAGCGCACCTTGGCGAGTAGGTCCTCCGCCCGGTACGCCACGAAGTAGAAGACCCCGTCCTTCTGGCGGATCTGCGTGGCCAGCACCCCGGCACCTCCTCCCGTGCAGTCTGACAGCCGCCGTCCTCGGCGAGCCCTCCGCCTACCCCCAAAGTCGGGGTTTCTACGGCCGATTGTAGCGAACGCGCGTACGCCCGTGCAGGGTTTTTCCCGCGCAGGCTCCCTAAAGGCGGAACAACCTCCCCACCCACCGGCCGAGGACCTTGTTCCGGAGGCGGCGGGCCACCCGCCGGGGGTTGCCCGAAGAGAACACCTCCACGTCCCGCAGGAGCCGGGCCAGCCGGTACAGGAAGCTCACCAGCCCGCGCAAGGACCGCATTTCCAACACCTCCCGAGTCTGCCCCGAAAATCCTTCGGGCCCACGGGACCGGGGTCCCCCCAAAATCGCGCAGCGATTTCTGGGGGTCTAGACCACCCCAAACGTCCCTGCGGGACGTTTGGGGACCCCGGTCCGCCCGTGGGCAGCGTTTTCCGGGACAAGCTCCTAGCGGACCCCCGCGGGCTCAGGAGCCGGCCGCGTGACCCGCATGGACACCACGGACGACACCCCCGGCTCCTGGGTGGTGACCCCGTACAGGGTGTCCGCGGCCTCCATGGTGACCTTGTTGTGCGTGATGATGACCACCTGGCTGCGCTGCGCCAGCTCCTGCAGCAAGCTCACTACCCGCCGGGTGTTGGCGTCGTCCAGCGCGGCCTCGATCTCGTCGAACACGCAGAAGGGGCTGGGGTGGGTCCGCAGGAGCGCGAACACCACGGCCAGGGCCACCAGCACCCGCTCTCCTCCCGAGAGGGCGGCCAGGGACCTCACTTTCTTTCCGGGAGGCTGGGCCGTCACCTCCACGCCCTCTTCCCCGTCCTCCAGAGTGACCCGCTCCAGGGACGCGCGGCCACCGCCGAAGAGACGCCGGAAGCACTCCTGGAAGTGGTGGTTCACCTCCCGGAAGGTGTCCCCGAACCGCTGCCGCAGTACCCCCTCCAGCCGGGAGCTCAGCTCCGCCACCAGCGCCGCGGCCTCCTGCACGTCCCGGGCCTGGGCCTGCAAGGCCTCGTAACGGTCCTGTACCTCCCGGTACTCCTGCACAGCTTGAGGGTTCACGGGTCCCAGGCTGGACAGCAGCCCCTGCAACGCCTCCACCTCACCCAGGAGGGCTTCCCGGTCCAGGCGCTCGGGGACCGCGGAGTCCAGGGCCTCCGGGTCCTGGCCGTACGCTTCCCGGATCCGGCGCTGGAGGGTGCCCAGCTCCGTGCCCACCTGCGCGGCCCGCAGCTCGACCCGGTGCACGTCCTCCTCCGTGGCGCGGACGGCGTCCTCCGCTTCTGCCACCCGGGGCTCCAGCTCCGCAGCGGAGGACTCCGCCTCCTCCTTCGCCCGCGCCGCGCTCTCGGAGGCGGACCGCAGCCGCTGGAGGCTTTCCGCGGCCTGCGCCGCAGCCCGCGCGGCCTGCCCCGCAGCTTCCTCCAGGCGTCGGACCTCCTCCTCCGCGGCCTCCAGCTCCTCCCGCAGCCGGGCTCCCGTGGCCTCCGCGGAACGCTGCTCGGCCTCCAGCTCGTCCAACCGCGAGCGGGCGGCCCGGCAGCTGGCTACCACCTCCGCGTGCGTCACCTGCCACGCCCCGAGCCGGGCGGAGGCGGCCTTCGCGGCCTCCTCCGCCTCCTGGTGGCGCCGGCGAGCTCGTTCCAGGGCCTTGCGGGCTTCCGCCAGCTCTTCCCCGAGCCGCTGGAGGTCCGCGGCCCACCGCATCTCCTCGTCGCGGGCTTCCTCCAGCTGCTGCCGGACCTGCGACAGCTCCAGCCGGACGTCCTCCTCCAGGGAAGGTTGGCTCCCGAGCTGGGCTTCCACCCGCGCCAGGTCCTCCCGCACCTGGTGGCTCTGGCCTCCGAGCGCCTCCGCCCGAGCCTGCAGGTCCTGAACCTGGGCCCTTACGGCTTCCTCCTCAGCCTGGACTTCCCGCCACCGCGCGGACAGCTCTTCCTCCTTCCGGGCCAGCTCCTCCAAGGCGGCCCGGAGTGCGGAGATCTCCTGGGCCCGTCCCAGGGGCCCGCCGGACCCGTTCCGGCGGACCGTGAGCAGCCCGTCGGGCGTCACCAGCTCGCCCGCGAGGGTGACCACCTTCCCCTCCCAACCCCAGGACAGCACCTCGAGGGCGGCGTCCAGGTCCTCCACCACGAGGGTCCGAGCCAACGCCGCGTCCACCAAGCCCCGCACCAAGGGCGGGCAGCGCACCAAGCCGGACGCGAGGCCCACGACCCCGGGAGCGCGGTCCGGCACCGCCGGTGGTCGTGCCTCCCCGGACCGGGGGACGGCTTCCACCACCAGGAAGGAGGTGGACTCCGAGTCCACAGCCGCCAGGACCCTGCGGGCCGACTCCCAGGAGTCCACCACCAGGCTGAACAGCCGGTCCAGGAGGGCCGCCTCTACCGCGGCCCGGTGCTCGCGGTCCACGTCCAGGAAGTCCACCAGCGCACCCCGGACTCCCGCGAACCTCCCGGGAGTCTCCCGCTGGCCGAGGAGAACCTGGCGGGCCCCCGCCTCGTAGCCCAGCAGCTGCGCCTGAGCCTCCTCCAGGACCGCGAGCCGCGCGCGGTGGCTCTGTCGGTGGAACTCCAGCTCCCGCCGGGCTTGCTCCACTTCCCCCCGCGCCTGCGCCAGCGCCTCCAGCCGGTGCCGGAGTGCGGCCAGCTGCTCGGTGGCCGACCGCAGTTCACCCTCCAGGCGCCGGAGTTCTTCCCGCAAGGCCCCGCGCCGGTCCTCCAGGCCCCGGCGCTCTTGCTCCAGGCGGTCCAGTTGCGCCCGCAGGGCCCTTTCCCGGGAAGCCAGGGACTCCCAACGGCTGCGCGCCGCCGCCCGCGCCCCGTGGGCTTGGGTGCGGGCGTGCTCCAGTTCCATCAGGTCCGCTTGGGCGGCCTGCACCGCCTCCTCCGCTTGCCGGACCTGCTGCTGCGCGGCTTCTACGTCCCTGCGGGCGTGGTCTAGCCGCAGGCTGCTCTCCTGCACCTCCTGGTCGCGCCGGGCCACCTCCTCCCGCAACCGCGCCAGCGCGGCCGCGGCTTCTCCCCGCCGCTCCAGGAACCGCTCCAGCTCCTGCCGGATGCGGTCCCGCATGTGCGCCGCGGCGGAAGCCCGTTGGGCCACCAGCCTCGCCTCCTGCTCGGCTCGGGCCGCCTCCTCCACCGCCCGCACCAGCTCCGCCTGGACGGCCTCCAGGGCCGCCCGGGCATGTTGGGCACGGCTACGGGCCTGCTGCAGCTCCCGGTGCAGCCCCTCCGCCACCGCCCGGGCCTCCTCCCGCCTCTGCTGGGCCGCCCGGAGGTGGTTGGACAGCCGGCGCAGGTGCGCCCGCACCCGCCGGTACTCTTCCACCTGCAGGTCCCGCTCCGCCCGCCGCAACCGCTCCTGGTACTCCTGGTACAGCCTGGCCCGCTCTGCCTGGTGCGCCAGCTCGCGGCCGCGCGCCTCCAGTTCCGCCAGCCGGTCCAGTACCCGGGTGAGGTTCTGGCGGGCGTGCTCCAGCCGTCGGCCCGCCTCCTGCTGGCGTCGCTTGTAGCGGGAGAGCCCTGCCGCCTCCTCCAGCAGCGCCCTGCGTTCCGCGGGCGACGACTCCAGGACTGCCTCCACCTCCCCCTGCCCGATCATGGCGTACGCCCGGCCGCCCAGCCCCGTCCCCAGGAACAGGGTCTGGATGTCCCGCAGCCGGCAGGGCGTGCGGTTGAGGAGGAACTCGCTGTCGCCGGCCCGGGTGGCCCGCCGGGTCACGGTGATCTCGGTGAACTCCAAGGGTAGGGTTCCGTCCTCGTTGTCCACGGTCAGGTGGACCTCCGCCAGCCCGTGGGCACGCCGCGTACTGGTGCCCGCGAAGATCACGTCCTCGGTGCGCTGGCTGCGGAGGGCCCGCCACGAGGTCTCCCCCAGGACCCAGCGGATGGCGTCGGCCAGGTTGCTCTTCCCCGACCCGTTGGGCCCCACGATGGCGGTGATCCCGGGCCCGAACACGAGCTCCGTCCGATCCGCGAAGGTCTTGAAGCCGGTCAGCTCCAGTCGTTTCAGGTGCATGGCCTCCTCCGTGTGCGATGCGTCCTCGTCGCCCGTGTCCCGTCTGCCTCACCGTCCCGCCAGGACGGACCGGTACAGTTCCACCAGCTGCGTTGCCACGCGAGGTGCGGAAAACCCCTCCGCCTTCCGCCGGGCCTGCTCCCCCAGGGACCGCCGCAGCCGCCCGTCTGCCAGCACCCGCGCCGCGGCGGCTCCCAGCTGCTCCGGGTCCGGCTCCACCAGCAGCCCCGTGCGGCCGTCCTCCACCACCTCCGCCACTCCGCCGGCCCGGACCGCCACCACCGGGAGCCCGCACGCCATGGCCTCCACCACCACCAGCCCCTGGGTCTCCGTACGGGAAGCGAACAAAAACACGTGGGCGGCCTTCATCCAGCCCACCACCTGCTCCCACGGGAGGGGCCCCGTGAACCGTACCCGGGACGCCACGTCCAGGTCTTCGGCCAGCCTCCTGAGGCGCTCCAGGCTCGGCCCGCCCCCCACCATCACCAAGTAGGCCTCCCGCAGGGGCGGGGTCCCGGCGAAGGCCTGCAGGACCGTGTCCATGCTCTTTTCCGGAGCCATACGCCCGGCACACACCGCCAGGGGCGCACCGTCCGGGACGCCCGCGGAGCCGGGATCCGCCGCAGGCACCCGGTCCAGCGCCTCGAGGTCCAAGGCCGCGGTGGGGACCACCTCCACCCGGGACCGCACCCCGCGGGACCGTAAGAGGTCCCGCACCGCCCCCGTGGGCGCCACCACCAGGTCGCACCGGTTGCAGAACCGCACCACCCTCCCGCGGACCCAGCGCCTGGCCCAGGACCTCGGTACCAGGGGCGCGTAGTGGACGTACTCCTCGTACAGGGTGTGGTGCGTGAACACCAAGGGCCGCCGGCCTCGGCTCGCCTCCGCCAACCGCCCCGCGGTGAAGGGTGAGTGGGTGTGCACCACCTGCAGGCCCAGCTCGTTCACCAGCCGGTCCAGGCCCCTAACCACGGGCAGCAGCAGGGGAAAGTCGGGGTGCCTCCGGTTGACCACCGCGGGCAGGCGCACCACGTCGGGCTCCTGGTCCTGGTGATCCGGGTGCCTGGGGGCGAACACCACCACCCGGTGGCCCTGCTCCCGCAGGGCCCGGGCCACGGAGGCGACGGAGTGCACCACCCCGCTGAGCCTGGGGCGGTAGGAGTCCGTGAACATGCCCACCGCGAGACCACCCGAAACATCGCACAGCGATCTTTGGGGACCCCGGTCCTCCTCCCCCACCGCGGCCTTTGCGACACAGGCATCTACGCGCACGCCGCGGCCCACCCTGATCCTTCCCCGACGCGGAGGGCGGTCACGGCTGTCCTCCCTCCACCAGCTCCAGCAGATCGGACAGCCGGAAGCGCCGGTGTCCTCCCGCGGTCCGGGTGCACCGCAACTTCCCCTGGTCCGTGTAGCGGCGCAGGGTCGCCTTGCTCAGGTTGAGGATCAGGGACGCCTCCTGCAGGGTGAGCTCGGGGTCCAGGAGCCTGCGGATGAGCTCCTCCCGGGTCTCGGAGAAGGGGCGTCGGCCACCCCGGGGAGGACGGGGCGGGGGCACGTCCATAGGGAGCACCTCTTGCCGGACCAGCTTCGCAAGCCTGGACCGGGCGTCTACCCGGGCCCGGCGCTTTTCCGAGCTCCCGGCCATGCCGTCGGCTTTCTGCCGCTCGCCCATGGACCTCCTGTGGCAAGTTGCACAGTTTTTCGGCCGAAACCCTGAGTAAGGTTCGCGACGGCGTGAGAGGACTCCTGCGGTCGGGAGCGAACCTTGTGCGAACCGAGCGGGTGCGACCACCGGAGGCTGGGTTCCAGACCGGGGCCGGTCGGACCGGACACCTCGGAAGCGCCGAGGAGGGAGGAAAAGTGGGTACGCTCTGCTCCGCGTCCCTGGAATTCCCCTCGTCACCCATCGATCTTGGACCGGGCGGGACGGTACTTCTCCCAGGTGGAAGTGGTGTCCCGCAGGCCTGACGGCTCTGTCCACCGCACCACGTACGAGGAAGTGGTCCGGCGGGCACGGGCGCTAGCGAGCGCCCTGGTGGACCTGGGGGTCCCGCCCGGGAGACCGCATCGCCAGCCTGTGCTGGAACCACCGAGAGCACCTGGAGTGTTACCTGGGCGTCCCTGCCTCCGGGGCGGTGCTACACACCCTGAATCTGCGCCTGCACCCCCAAGAGCTCGCGTACGTGGTGAACCACGCACAGGACCGGATGCTGGTGGTGGACGACGTTCTGCTCCCTCTGTTCGAGGCCTTCCGGGACCACAGGTCACCTTCTCCGCGGGGGTGCCCACGGTCTGGGCAGGGGGGTGCAGCACCTGCAACGGCAACAGGGGCGGTGGAGGCTGGCGCCGGGTTTGCGGGTGGCCCTGGGCGGTTCCGCGCCTCCGGAGGCCCTGCCAAGGCCGTGTTGCGGGAGCGGTACCGGACGTGGCGTTGGCCGGAGGAGGCATGAAGGGGACTCGTACGCACCCCGAAAATCGGTGCGCGACCTTTGGCGACCCCGGTCGCCCCCACGGCAGGGG
>Ga0197143_1001380_pt1 | contig 20546 bp, 21 predicted proteins | sample GBS70_MetaG_FD_148603 | JGI IMG/M metagenome (GOLD analysis project Ga0197143, IMG submission 148603) | Sediment microbial communities from Great Boiling Springs, Gerlach, Nevada, United States - GBS 70_MetaG | ecosystem: Environmental > Aquatic > Thermal springs > Hot (42-90C) > Sediment...
CATAAAGGAAATTATTAAGAGAAAAGTTGTTTGTGTTACTGGCAATCATGAGCTAGCTTTGATTAATAAAGAATTTTTGTCATGGTTTAATGTTAATGCCATAAAGGCTTTATTATGGAATGAAAAAAATTTAAAAGAATTTGCTTGGAGATGGATAAAAAAATTAAAAGAAAGAAGAAAAATAAAAATTGGAAACAAAAAAATTTTGTTGGCACATAGTCTTGATAGTTGCTTTGATTATGTTTTTGATGCAAGTAAAGATATGATTGAATATTGGCTAGAAAAGTATGGGGTTGATATAATTGCAATAGGTCATACCCATATTCCTTATATAAAGAAAATTGAAAAAGGAATTTTGATAAATCCTGGTTCAGTTGGCCAACCAAGAGATCAAGACAATAAAGCAAGTTTTGCTTTGTTTGATGAAAAAACAATGGAAACAGAAATCATAAGGGTTTCTTATAATATTGATGCTATAGCAAATGATATAAAAGCAAGGGGCTTGCCAGAATTTTTTGCAGAAAGGCTTTATCAAGGAATTTAAATTTTATTTTTTAATTCTTTTTCTTTCTTTCATAATCCTTTATAGCAGCTTCCAAAGCTTGTTTTCCTAAAACAGAACAATGGAATTTTTCTTTTGGCAAGTCCCCCAAAGCTTTAACAATTTCTTTATTATCAATCTTTCTTGCTTCTTCCAAACTTTTTCCTTTTACCATCTCTGTAAGCATGCTTGAAACAGCTATAGCAGCAGCGCAACCAAGGGTTTCAAATTTTATATCTTTAATATATTCTTCTTTTTTTCCTTTTTTCTTTCTTTTCCCTACCTTTATATAAAGCACCATAACATCTCCACAAACAGGATTTCCTGCCTTTCCTATACCATCAGCATTTTTTATTTTTCCTATATTTTTTGGCTTCAAAAAATGCTGCATCACTTTTTTGCTGTATAGCATTTTAACTTATGTTTTATCTTTTATTTTTTATATGGACTAATCTCTTTCAGTCTCTTTATAGCTTTTGGTAAAACATCAAGAAAATAATCGATATCCTTTTTGCTTGTGTATCTTCCTAAAGTAACTCTCAAACTTCCATGTGCCTCTTCAGGTTTTAAGCCAATAGCCAATAAAACATGGCTTGGCTCTAAAGTTTTTTCACTACAGGCTGATCCAGTACTACAAGCAACACCATATTCATCAAGCAAAAGCACAAGCGCTTCTCCTTCTATACCATAAAAACTGAAGTTTGCGTTATTGAAAATTCTTTTTTCTCTATCTCCATTCAGCCTTACTTTTATAAAATCATAAGCCAAAACCTCTTCTATAATTTTATCCCTTAATGCTTTTTGCCTTTTACTTTCTTTTTCCATTTCCTTATAACATAACTCCAAAGCTTTAGCAAATCCAACAATTGCAGGAGTATTTTCTGTACTACTTCTTAAACCAAATTCTTGTCCACCACCATGCAACAAAGGCTCAAGTTTTATAGATTGGTTTTTGTAAAGTAAACCGATTCCTTTTGGCCCATAAACTTTATGGCCGCTTCCGCTTAACATATCTATTCCAAATTTTTTTGCATCAATGCTTAGTTTTCCTAAAGCTTGAACAGCATCCGTATGAAAAGCAATTCCTTTTTCATTACACAATTTTGCTATTTCTTTTATTGGTTGTATTGTTCCTATTTCATTGTTAACAAACATAATGCTAACTAATATAGTATCCTTCCTTATTTTAGCTTCTAGCTCTTCTAACTTCAATATGCCTTGTCTATCAACATTAACAAATTCTACATCAAAACCATAATTCTTTAACCATTTAGCAGCATTTATAACAGCTTTGTGCTCTATTGTACTTATTAATATATGTTTCCCTTTATGCTTGTTTGCTAATGCATATCCTTTCATTGCTAAATTATCAGCCTCTGTTCCACTCGAAACAAAAATTATTTCATTTGGCTTAACATTTATCAATTTTGCAATTTTCTCTCTGCTTTTTTCTATAGCTTCCCTTGCCTCTACACCAAAACTATGTAAGCTATTAGGATTTCCAAATTTTTCTAAAAACCAAGGTTTCATAGCTTCAATTACTTCTCTTGCCAAAGGGCTTGTTGCGGCATAATCAAGATAAATTTTTTTTATTTTTTTTACCATCTTCCCAACATTTTTAACAAATTTTTTTCTTGCAGTTTATTCTATTATAGGTTTTACAAATTTCACAATTTATCTTCTTTTCCTTTGCTATTCTCACAAGCCTCAACAATTCTTTTGCTACTTGTTGTTTTTTTTGTTTTATTTTATTTTTTCTAATTATTTCTGCACTTTTCTCTATTTCTTTAGCTATAGATTTAACTTTAGCATCAAACCTTTTTCCCCTTTTCCCTTTCAAATATTGGCTAATCGCAGCATTTGTAATGCACAAAAGCCTTGCCACTTCTTTTTGCTTTAATCCTTTATTAATTAAGGCTACAGCTAGTTGTTTCCTCAAACTTGGAATTAAATAATAAAGCTCTATTTCTTGAGGTAACATAAATTTCTTTGGCATAAAAAATTAACGATAGTTAATTTTTAAATTTTTTGCCATAAAATTATTTTTTGTAAAATAAAATGTAAAATAAAATTTTGATTTATCTGCTTTTCTTCACTCCATTCCTCTCGCAATAGTTTCTGACAGGACATTTTGAGCATAGAGGAGAAGTCGGTTTGCATATGGTTTTTCCAAACAAAACAAAAATTGCATTAAATTCTCTCCAATATTTTTTTGGTAAAATTTTTTCTAAAGCTTTTTCTGTTTGTTCTGGTGTTTTTGTTTTTATCCAGCCTAGCCTATTAGCTATTCTATGGCAATGTGTGTCTATTGGCAAAACATTTTTGCCATATGCAAAAGCAAGCACAATGTTTGCTGTTTTTGGACCTATTCCTTTTATGCTCAGCAAGTCTTCTTTCGAGGAAGGAACCTTTCCTCTATATTTTTCTAAAATAACTTTAGAAACATGTTTCAAAATTTTAGCCTTTCTTTTATAAAAACCACTACTGTATATAATTTTTTCAAGTTTTTTTGTCGGCATTTTAACAATGTCTTGTGGTCCTTTCACAAACTTAAACAGTTTCTCAACAACCCTTTCTGTGTTTTCATCTTTTGTTCTTAAAGAAAGAAGGCATGAAATAAGGATTTTGAAAGGATCTTGGTTTCGCATTCTGTTTAAGGTTGTTCTCTCGGTATATTGAAAATATCTTTCCAAAATTTCCATAACCTTTTCCACATTTTTAATAATATTCTCTTTCATTTTAATTAAGGATCATATTTTAACTTAAACCTTAAACGTTTTGATTGGCTCAGAAAGATAGTCAAATAAATCTTTGATAGTTAGAAAAGCAAAGGTGCTTTTGTTTTTTAAATATTCGTTAAAAATTTTACAATATGATTTTTTTGTTTTGAATGTTGCTGGCTCTATACATTTATGAATAGTATAACAATAAGGGCCTGCTTCTTTGTCAAGTGATAGATTTGCTAGTTGCTTTAATAGAGGCAGACCAATTTTATTTCTTATTTCCCAATGAGCAGTTCCACAACTCCTACGCTTACAAGTTTCTATAATGCTTATCCCTTTTCCATAAAATCTGGCATTTGCCTTTTGGCCAAGCAACAAATAATAAACAAAATTCAAATCTTTCTTGCTTAAAAGTTCTTTCTGTTTTTTGTTCATTTCTCTTGCCAGCTTCATATACTCATTTTTCAATTCATCGTCAAAAGAATTTGGCAAAACAAATTCTGCATTTTCAACTATGCTAGAAAAAGGCTCTATGATGCATAAGTTTTGTCTTTGCCTTACTAACTGAGCATACATAGCTAGGCTTCCAGATATGTAAGCATCTAGCGATAAAGAATTTTTGTCAACCTCTCCATTAACCATTTTATAACTCAAATCAAAATTTTCCTTTTCCTTTTTCCATTCTCCAAAGAATTCCCATTTTGTGGGCAAATCTTCAGGAATATTATAATAAAAACTTTCCTCAAGAATTTTTTCTAAACCATTTTTTATCTTAGAAAATTCATCTAGTTCTAAATCAAAAGCACATAAAAGCTTATAATAGTAACGAGGAGGAAAACTTATAATCAATCTTGTACACGTTGCTTCTGGCAAAACGTATTTTGCATCCTCTTTCCTTATCCCTTTTTCTATGGCTTTATCATAAATTTTTTTGCTTTCTAAAAATAAAGGATCGTCAAAGATGAAATTTTCAGGCTTAACTACTCTTAAACTTGCTTCTATTCCTGCTCCATAAACCAAATTTAAGCTATTAACATTTCTCCAAAGATATAAACAAGCTAATCTAGAAATTCCTTCAAAAACCACAGCATAATTCAAAAAATCTCCAAAAATCATGTGCCTATATTTTTTACTTATATTATATGCAAAATCACTTTCTTTTTTACTTTCTTCGTATAGTGTTTCTATAGTTTTATCTAAAGGGCTTTGAGAAATTTTTGCTGCTAAGCTTGCTATAATACTTGGCTTATCTTGAAAAAATTTTATTTTCATCATAGTTTATAAAGATAATAATTTATAAAGTTTAACTCCTGCCTCTTTCAATATTTTCTCTGCGTTTTTTGCTAGAGGATAATTTGCATTATAATAAACTTCTTTTATGCCTACATTTATAATCATTTTTGCACAATTCAAGCAAGGAGAAAAAGTTGTGTATAAGCTTGCATCCTTTATGCTTATTCCATGATACGCTGCTTGGACTATAGCATTTTCTTCTGCATGATTACAAAAGCATTCCTCAAGCATCTTTCCACTATCCACCCATGCATTACATCTTGGGCAACCACCCTCATTACAATTTTTTATTCCTCTGGGTGTTCCGTTGTAGCCAGTACTAATAATACGTCTATCTTTAACTATTATAGCTCCTACCTTTCTCTTTATACAATTGCTTCTTGTTGCAACTTGTTTTGCTATGTTCATAAAATAAACATGCCAATTTTCTCTTTTATCAAGCTTTGGTACAAAATCTTTCAGGAAGGAATCTATCTTTTTATAAAATTCTTCTAAAGTTCCGTCATTTACTATTTTCACCTTTGCCCTTTTAACTATCAAATGCAATTGTTGCTCTTCTGGCTTTTCACTCATTTCCTTTTTTTCTAGTTCAACAAACTCCTCAAAACTCATTTTCCCTTTAGTGGGATTCTTACAATATCTCAAATATCTTTTTTTAACATCTGCCAAAATTGCCACAAGAATATAATTTTTATATCTTTCAAGATAGTTAAGCTCGTACAAGTTTCTTATACTACTTATTACTATGTGTTGTCCAAAAGCCTCTTTTCTAGCTTTTTCTAGAGCAAGCTCTGCTAGAATGCTAGGAGAATATTTTTTCCTTAATTCATTCCCAAATTTTATCAAATTTTCCCTGGTTTCTTCTAGCTTCCTTCTTTTTAGCTCTTCCCTTATTATATCGCTTAAACTAACATGATAAAAACCCTTTTTGCATAGATAATTGGCAAAAGTATCTTTACCACTAGCATTAAAACCAGTAACACCAATTATTACCATTTTAAAATTAAAAAACTCTATTTTTAAATTTTATTCGAAAAAATTTTTACTAATAAGTAAGAAATCATTCTTCGTTTAACAAAAAGTTCAGGTCTATTTCAAAAACAACAACAGGATAAAAGATATGAAAAGCTTCTAGCACAGATGGCCTTATTTCTCCTATAAAGCCAACATAATTTTTATCAACCATGATCTTTGCAACCCTTCCTTCAATAAAAGAATTATGTTGATACTCCTCCAATTCAAAATTTATTCCCAAATTTCTAAACAAAAATTCCAAATCCTGTTTTGCGTTTGTGAAAGTTATGTTATGGCTACATGCTAAATAAGCTAAATGAAGGCTCTCAGCGCCACTTTCAACGTTTTTATTTTCCTTTATAACTTCTCCTATCTCGAAAAGTTTTATCGGCATTTGAACGTTTTTATTATAGCTTAAAAGATCTAGAAGATTTGGAAAAATGAAGCTTCTTAAACAATCATAATTTTTGCTTATAGGATTTAACACAGAAATTCCTTTATCTACTTTTGCATTAACCAAAACTTCTTTGCCTGTTAAAATCCCCGTATTAACTTCTTCTGCAAAAGAATTCATAAGACTTGCTATTTTCCTATAAATAGTATGTTTCTTACTTAAATATCCTTTCTGTGAATATTCAAGATAATCGAAAGATGGCTTAAAGTTATCATAGCCATAAGCTATAAGTAAATCCTCAATAACATCTCTCTCACTCATAATATCATATCTATAAGAAGGATAAACAAAAATTGCTTTATCTTTTTTGAATGAAACTTTAGCAAGAAATTTTGAGGCTAAATTTTCTATCATTTTTTTGCTCACTTCAAAACCGAAAATATTATTAATTTTCCTCAAATCAACTTCTTTGACTTTTTCCTCACCTTTATAATAATTTACTTTTTTCTTTTTTATTCCAACAACATAGACATCATAACCTCTTGCAAGAAAAAGAGAAGAAAGAATGGTAAAAATATGATTAACAAAAACTTCATTTATGCCTGTAATCTCTACAATAATGTTTTTTGTTTCTGTTGTTACTTTTCCACTATAATCAGAATTTATTATTGGTGGAAAACTCAAAATGTTTTTAGAGGAATCTATAAGTAAGGGATATTTTTTGAAACCTTCTAGAATATAAGCATACTTTATTCCTTTTTCATGCTTTTTTAATATTTGCCGTAAGGTTAAACTTTCATGCATGCCTAAAGGAACAAATTTATATGCTTCTGGATCTGCTGCTATATAGCGGATAGGCCATTTAACTTTATCAAAATCATAAAGACCTATGGAAGCAATTTTTCTTTTCCTTCCATAATTTTCCGCCAATATTTCTTGAATTTGGATAAGATAGCTCAAAAATTCTTCGTTTATCTTTACATTTTTTACATAGAAAGCTAATATGTATGGCCTAATATATTTTAATTTTTTATCAACCTCTATAAAAAATTCACTCGTCTTTATTTTTCCTCTATCTTTTATCTTTTTTCCCAACATAGCTTTTATTTCCTTTGCCAAAATTTCAACAATAAAAAGCTCCGGCCTATTAACATCTTTAAACTCAAACCTTACTTGATTATTCTTTTTATCTATATCCACCTCTATCTTAAGTTTTTCAAAAACATGCAAATTTTTCTCTATTTTCAAGCCTAAATACCTTTCAACTTCTCTAAAATTAAATGTTAGGGTTGGCATTTTATTAAATTTTATTAAATTTTTATGTCTCTCAAAAATTGTAAGTTTTTTGTGAAAAGCAACCTTATATCGCTTAAATTATATTTTGTCAAAACAAGTCTATCGATGCCCAGCCCCCATGCTAAAACTATTAAACCTTCTTTATAATATTCTCCAAGTAAAGGCTTCACAACTTCTTCTCTAAAGATTCCTGCACCCCCAACTTCCAAAATCTTGTTGTTTTGCTTTATGCTTATCTCAACACTAGGCTCTGTAAATGGAAAATAATCTGGTTTAAAAATTACTTCTTTAGCATTAGAGATTTCTTTTGTTAATTGCTCTAGCCATGCTAACAAATTAGAAAAAGAAAGGTTATAGCCTATAATTATCCCTTCAAGCTGATTGAACTCTGTTAGATGGCTAGCGTCAATAACATCAGGTCTAAAAACTCTAGCTATAGAAAAATATTTTTCAAAGACTGTTTTCTCTTTTGCATTTTTCAAAAATTCTCCTATTCTCTTAGAATTTTTATATAAAGTTAATGCAGAAAGAACTGTTCCTTGGGGTCTTAAGATAAGATTTCTTGCTTTTTCCTCACTCCAATGATATTTCCATTTTTCCTCATGAATCTTTTTAACCCTATCCAAAACGTCCTTAGGAATATCAATAAATATATCGGCCTTTATGTAATAAGTATCACTCCACTCCCTTGCCATATGATGTTGTGGTTGAAACAAAGCATCAAAGTTCCAAAATTCATTAACTATAAGCCCGTTCTCCATCTCTTTAAAACCATACTGCAACAGCTTTTCTCTTACTCTATCTAAAAAATAAAGATAAAAATGTCTTTTCCCATAATATACTTTTGGAACTTTACTTTTCACATCATAGTACTTAAATTTCCTCTTCTTCCAGGATTTACTCTTAAGTATTTCTGGTGTTAAAGTTTCGATGAGAGGTTGTTTGATATGAGATAGATATTTATATACTTCTAAAGCTATAGGCAAAACCTCATAATCTATCTCTGTTTTTTTGTCTATCTTTAATATATCCTTTCTTTTTAATAGGCCTTCCATAATCTGTGTTTCTTCTTTACTTAGTTTATCTTTTTCCTTCGGTAATTCCTCCAAAAACTTTTCTTGGGGAAATTTTTTTATTGCTTCTTTTTTATTTTTTATCTTTATTTTTCCCTCCTCGATTTCTACCAAATCTAACTTTTTTAGTTCTCCTATTGCTGCATTTATTTCTTGCTTATTCAACTCTTTAATTTCACTCAAGCTTGTTTCTTCCTTTTCCATTAATATATTAACTAGAATCCTTTCAGGCAAACCATTTTTTAAATAAACAATTCCGTTTTTATCTAAATCAACTATTTCTATGGGCTTATATTTTATTTTTATTATTTTTTTATTCTCTAAAAATAACATAGCTTTCTTTATCGTTGTTTCATCCAAGTTTGTAAGCTGAACGATTTTGTTGAGAGGTTCTTCCTTGACAACATGTTTTAATATTTCCTTTTCTCTTTCAGAAAGAGAATAAGCAATTTTCTCCACCTCTTTTTCTTTCATTTTCTTTCCAATTTTAATATTTATCATTGTATTTTTTATTTTAGTATTTTAAAAAATTTTATATTTTGTTAGGATAAATTAGGATTAAAAAGATTAAAAAGTTTATTAGGATAAATAGTTTATTAGGATAAATTAAGATAAATTAGGATTAAAAGGGCTTTAAAAATAAGTTAAAGATCAAATAAGGATAGTAATATTTAAATAATTTAGAAAAGTTAAAAAAGTAAGGGGCCATAGTTTAATGGTAGAACGGCCGGCTCCAGACCGGCTGGCGGGGGTTCGAATCCCTCTGGCCCCATCTTAAAAATGGTAAAAAAAAGAAAAAAAGAAATTGATTTGCTTTTAGAGAATTTTGTGCTATTGCAAAAAACTCTAGCAGATGTTAGCTTGAGTCTAAAAAAACTAGAAAAAAATTTTTCTAAATTTTTAGAAGTAATAGAGAAGGCTGCGCAGGGGAAAATAGAGGGAGAAGAAAAAAAAATAGAAAAAGAGGGGAAGAAAGGAATAGAAAAGAGGGGAAGTCTAGAAGATCTAGAAGAAAAGATAAACTTACTAATAGAACAAAACAAAGCTATGGCAGAAGGAATGATATTACTAGAGAAATTTTTGAAAGAAAGATTAGAGGAATTAGAAAAATAAAAATAACATAGAAAACAAAGAAAACAAAAATAAAAAATGAATGCTAAAATTTTATTTGAGAATCTTGTTAATGTTTATGCTAAAAAATTAGAAAGAGAAAGATTGGAAAAAATTAAAGAAAAAAAGAGAGAAATTAAGGAAGAGATTAAAAAGGAAGAGAAAGTAGAAAAAGCAAAACCTTTAGTCAGGACTTTTCCACCATCCTTGCCTTTGCCTTCCCCACTGCCTCCGCCTTTACCAAAACCAACTCAAATAGAAAAAATTTCTGCAAAGGAATTAGAAATAAGGCCAAAAACTCTGAAAGCTTCTGTGATCGAGGAAATTCCGAAAAAGATAGAAGTTGAAAAGAAAGTAACTTTTGATTTTGGAAAACTTACTCCAATAGTTTACAACAATGTAAGAGTAATTGAAGTAATGGAAAATGAAAAAGCTGTTGTTGAATATAGGGATGGAAGAAAAGAGATAAGGGATGTTAAGCTAAGTAGAGAAGAAATTGAAGATTTAATAAAGAGAATTGCAGAAAGAACAAGATTACCAATAAGCGAAATTTTTGAAGCATACTTTGAAAATTTTTTTATACATGCTGAGCTAAAAGAAAGATTTCGTTTTACTTTAATAAAAATAGTCTAAAAGCTTATAATGATAGAATTCAATCCTATCCATCACTTAACCATTTTTAATATAAAAATACAGGTTTGGGGCCTGTTGGCCTTAATTTCTATAATGCTGGCTTTTTTTCTTGTGTATAAAAAAGTGAAAAAGGAAGGATTGGATACAGGGGTTGTTTATGATTTGTTGTTGATTAGCATAATTTTTGGCCTTCTAGGAGCAAGGTTATTTTATGCTATAGAAAATGGGTTTGAAGATTTTTTTTATTTGCATAAAGGGGGATTAAGTTGGTATGGTTTTTTGCTTGCTTATTTAGCAATATTGGTTTATTTAAAAATAAAAAAGCTTCCTTTCAGATATTTAGAAATTATAGTAATATTTTTGCCTTTGGCTCATGCAATAGGAAGAATTGGTTGTTTTGTTAATTGGGATGATTATGGTATATACACTAATTTACCATGGGGAATAAAGGTTAATGATGATTTACCAAGACATCCTTCTCAGCTTTATGAATCTTTATCGAATCTACTAATATTTTTTATTCTATTTTTTGTTGATAGAAATAAGAAAGTTAAAAATGGATTAACCAAAAAAAATTTAACAAAAAATTTAACACTCATTCACATTTACTTCCTTCTTTATCCCTTTTTCCGCTTTTTCCTAGATTTTCTAAGGGATTCTGCTAGATATTTTGGCTTAACATTTTCTCAATGGATTTCTATAGCAATTTTTATTTTTACAAGCATTGCAGTAGTTTTTAGTTTAAAATAAAAAAATTTATAAACAAAATTAAGAAAAAAATTAAAGAATAAAAATGAAAAAGTTTAAGGTTAAGGTTGATAAAGAGAGTTGTATTGGTTGTGGGAGTTGTGTAAGCGTTTGTAAAAATTTTTATTTAAAAGAGGGAAAGGCAGAAGTAAAAAAAGAAATTATAACTGAAGAAGAATACGATAACAATCTAGAAGCAGCAGAATTGTGTCCTACCAATGCCATAACGATTGAAGAGATAAAAGAAAAAGGGAAAAAGAAATAGAATTTCTATAAAAATTTGGAATTAGAAATTTAGTTTAGAATTAGAAATTATAAAAAATTTAGAATAGAAAATTATAGATAAAGTTTAATTTTAATAACTCTTATAAGTGCTTATAAGTGTAATTAATTATAAATGTAATTAATTCTTAATGATTGAGGAGATAAAAGAGAAAGGAAAAAAGAAATAGAACTTAAAGAAATAGAATTTTCCTAAAATTTTAGAATTGAAATTAGAAATTTATAAAAATTTAGAATAGAAAAAAATTATAATAGAAAAGTTTAATAATTCTTATAAGTGTAATTAATTCTATAAGTAGTTATTTGAAAATGAGAAAAATTGATGAAAAAAAATTAAAACAAATTTTAAGGGATTTGGATAGAAAGAAATATAGATGTTATGGTCTTTCCTCTGTGCAGATCTGTTTATGGAATAAAAAAGCTATAAAGCAAGAAGGGGTTTGCTATAAACAAAAGTTTTATGGTATTGATTGTAAAAGATGTCTGCAATTTACTCCTTTCATTTTTTGTCAACAAAATTGTATACATTGCTGGAGGCCTAAAGAACTATTAATAACAAACATTAAAGAAATTGAAAATATTAAGCAAGAGGATCCTGAAAAAATTATAAAAAATTTGATAGAAAAAAGAAAGGAACTTTTGATTGGATTTAAGGGAAATAAAAAAGTAGATGAAAAAACTTTGGAAAAGGCTCTAGAGCCTGTACATTTTGCCATAAGCCTTGTTGGGGATCCTTTACTTTATAAAAAACTTCCAGAGATGATAAAAATAATTAAAGAAAAATATAATGCAAAAAGCATTTTTGTTGTTACAAATTGTCAAGAGCCCATGGCATTAAAAAAATTGATAGAAAATAATGCTTTGCCAACACAACTTTATCTAAGCATCAACGCAACAAACCAAAAACTTTTTTTAAAAATCAACAAGCCCCTCTATAAAGATTATTGGAAAAGATTTTTAAGCTTTTTAAGGTTGGCTAAAAAAGCAAATTGTAGAAAAGTTATAAGATATACTCTAATAAAAAACATAAACGATAAAGAAGAAAATGCTTTAGAATTAAGTAAGCTTGTTGAATTGGTAAATCCTGATTTTATAGAGATTAAGTCTTATATGTATTTGGGTTATAGCACCTTAAGGTTAAAAATAGAAAACATGAATACTTTGGAAGAAGTAAAAAATTTTTCTTTGGCATTGTTAAAATTTTTGAAGAATTTTAAATACGTTAGTGAAGATAAAGCTAGTAGAATTGTTTTGTTGAAAAATAAAAAAAGCAAGTATCAAAACATCATCGATAGTTATAGGAAGTATAAATATTAAATTCTGCTAGGCCGAAGTCAAAACTAGGGAAAAGGATTTAAAAGATAAAAAAATTTTAAAATATGGAATTTTTGAGTTTGAAAGAGGTTATAGAGAAAAAACCAAAGAAAATTAGAGTTAGGGGTTGGGTTTATAGAATTAGAAAGCTGAAAGATAAAATATTCATTGTTCTAAGAGACTCTACAGAGATTTTACAGTGTGTTGTGGATAAACAAAAGGTTAAAGAAAAGTTCAAGGAGATAGAAGAAATAGGAATTGAAAGTAGTTTGATTATTGAAGGGGAAATTAGAGAAGAAAAAAGAGCACCCAATGGATTGGAGATTGATGTGGATAATATAAAAATTGTTGGATTAACCAAAGAATTTCCAATCGGAAAATTTCAATCAACAGAACTTTTGCTTGACTATAGGCATCTATGGATAAGAAGCAGAAAATTAACAGAAATTATGAAAATAAAAAGTTCCTTGTTAAAGTTTAGCAGAGAATTTTTTTTGGAAAAGGGTTTCTATGAAGTAACTCCTCCAATCATTACAGGAAGTTCTTGTGAAGGAGGAGCAACTCAGTTTGAGATAAAATATTTTGATGAAAAAGCCTATCTGAGCCAATCCGCACAACTTTATTTGGAAGCATTAATTTTTAGCTTAGAAAAAGTTTTTAGCATTACTCCTAGCTTTAGAGCAGAGCCTCACAGAACAAGTAGGCACTTGGCAGAATATTGGCATATAGAAGCTGAAGCTGCTTGGATGGACTTTAAAAATTTATTAAAGCTTGAGGAAGAGCTTATAAGCTATATATGCCAAAAGATTGCAGAAAATAATGAAAAGGAATTAAAGTTTATTGGAAGGGATCCTGAAGATTTGTTTAAGGTTAAACCACCATTTCCAAAGATGACATATGATGAAGCTGTAAAAAAATTGAATAAATTAGGAATAAAAATTCCTTGGGGAAAAGATCTAAGAACTCTCGAAGAAGAGAAATTGACAAAAGGATTAGAAAAACCCTTAATAGTTACACATTATCCAAGGGATATTAAAGCATTTTACATGAAAGATGACAGAAAAAATCCAAAAGTAGTTTTATGCAATGATATGTTGGCGCCTGAAGGATATGGAGAAATTATAGGGGGAAGTGAAAGGGAAACAGATATAGAAATATTAAAAGAAAAATTGTTGAATGCGGGAGAAAATTTGGAAAATTATGAATGGTATTTAGATTTAAGAAGATATGGAAATACACCCCATAGTGGTTTTGGAGCAGGAGCCGAAAGAATTTTAAGATGGATATGCAAGCTAGAGCATATAAGGGATGCGATCCCATTTCCTAGAACCCTTAGAAGAAAATATCCATAAACTTTAAAAATAAAAGGAAATATATTTTTATGCAAAAAATAAAGAAAAGCTTATTTTTTGTATTGATTTTTCAATTGGTTTTTGCATTTGCATTTGCACAGCAAACGTTTGAGATAGAGAAAAAACCAATAAGGAATGTTTGGATAAAAGAATTTGAAAATTTTCCTTTGATTTATGAATTAAAAATTGAAAGTAGCATGGCTGACAACTATAAATTCTTTAGCCTTCTTGACATTCTAATATCTCCTTCCCAAATCTATGTAGACCAATCTCCTAAAACAATAAATTTGAGTATCTATATAAGGAAGGATTTGCCTCCAGGAAAATACACTTATACGTATTACATAAAAAATAGTAAAGAGATTATAGAAGATAGGTTTAGTTTTGAAGTAGTCAATGCAAAAGACATTTTTAACTTTAGCATTCCTGAAAAAATTACAAGAGACGATAAAAGTTTGAAAGTAAAAATAAAAAATAATTATAACCTAGCCTTTGACAACCTAACTTTAAAAATATATAATAAATTTGTTGATTCTACTTTTGATATATCTTTAAAGCCATTTGAAGAAAAAGAAGTTGAAGCAACTATAAAGGAAAATATAAAAGAAGAATTGAGTGGAAGTAAAGATGTAAACATAGAACTAAATTTGTATGGAAAAAGTTATACCTTTGAGAAACAAACATACTTGGAAGAATATAAAGAAATAAAAACGGAACAAAGAGTTGAATCTATATTCTTAGGAAAAAAGATATATGTAAAAAAGATAAATACTGGAAATAGTGTTGTTGAAGTAACAATACCAATAGAGCTTAATAGCTTTGAGAAGATATTTGCTAAAGCAAATATAAAGGCAAATGAAATAAAAAAGGAAAAAGATTACTATATTTATGTGTTTAAGAAAGATTTAAAGCCAAATGAAGTTTTTGAAGTAGAGCTAAGTGTAAATTATGGATGGCTCTTGATACTGCCAATAATTATTTTGTTAATCATTTTGGTATTTATTTTAAGAAGGGAAAATGTTGAAATAAGGAAAGATGTTAAAAGGGTTAGAACAAAATCTGGAGAGTTTGCTTTGAGAGTTTTTATAAATGTTACAAATAAAACGAAAGAAACTCTAAGTGAAGTGGCTTTACTAGATTACTTGCCTCTCTCCTTAAAGTTTTATGAACATGCAAGCTTGACTTTGCCAGATAAAATCGAAGGGAATAAGTTGTATTGGGTATTGGGAGAAATTCCTTCTGGAGAAACCAGGAGTATTAGTTATTTATGTTATAGCAAGATAAAGTATGAAGGAAAGATGATATTACCAAAAGCAAAAGTAAAGTATGTGCTTAAAGGAAAGAAGTATGTTAAAGAAAGTAATTCTTGCTCTATAAAGGTAGAAGAAGAAAAAACAGAAATCTAATCAATTTCCGAATCTAATCAATTTCCATTGCCTTTATTTTTCTCTTGAAAGGCCAAAGAGAATGGCCAAAACTAAAAACAATATCGATATTCTTCTTCAATTTTCCTAAAACAGGAATATCACAAGAGCCATAACAAGAATTAAGCCATATGAAAACATTTATTTTGGCTTTTTTCTCTATTTTTTTAGCTATTTTTGTTGCTTTTGGTTTTAGGCCATCGGGAAACTGTAACAAAATATTTTTTGCTTTGCTTTTTTTTATTTCTGAAATAATTTTTTTCTCCATATTAATTTTATTTTTTAGAATTTTTAAAGTTATAAACTTTATTGTGATAAAGAAGTAAAAAAGAGACAAAGTAAAAAAGAGATACATCAGAGCTTAGTTAACTATAATCAACTTTTGTATGTTAAAGCTTTTGTATGTTAAAGAAGCTAACCGAAAATTAACATAGAAGATTTAGAAAGGAGAGAAAAAATTAGCTAAATTGTATTGAATTTTCTTTTGAAAGATTCCCAATTTTTCTAACTCCTTGCATGAATCTTAAGCTTAAGAAAAATTTATTAAATGGATAAATTTAAAATTTCATGGATGAAGAAGTGATGAATGAGGAAGAGTATAAAAATAGATTGGAAATTTTTGAACAATTGATTAAGGCAATAGAGAAAGAAGATATAGCAAAGATAAAAGAGCTTAGCAATAGAACAATACACTCGACAGCAATAAAGCAAGATACAGAAAGCATAAATATAGCTGTAATCGTTTATGCCATTTCAAAAATAATAGAGAGAAAAAAATATAGGCAATATGAAGAATGGCCCGAGTTTTATAAAAATATAAAATTTTATGTTGAGAAATGTTATAATAGCTTGAAACAAAAAAATTTTGATGAGTTTAGAGAAAATTTGGTTAAAATTAGCGAATGCATAAAAACACTGAAGGGTAATTTAAAGGAATATGTGGAGTTTATATTTCGTAAAGCGAAAATAAATAAAGGATCAAGAGTATATGAGCATGGAATAAGTTTTTCACAAACTGCACAAATTTTAGGTATAAGTCTGTGGGAATTAGCAGAATATATAGGGCAAACTGGCATAAGTAATGTTGAGCTTAGCATAACTAAAGATGTGAAAGAAAGAATAAATTTTTTGAAAGAAATCTTTGAGGCTTAAAATGAAAATGATAATATTAGATTCAAGTTCTTTGATAACCATAAATATGATTGGTATGATAGGTGTTATGGAAAAATTAAAGAAAATTTTTGATGGAAAATTTTTGATTACAGAGGAGGTATATAAAGAAGTTGTTAACATTCCTTTAGGGATAAAAAAATACATTATAAGAGCTCTAGTTATTAAAGAATTGATTGAAAGAAAGGTTTTAGAAATAGCGAAAGTTGATGAAAAAAAGGTTGAAAGAATTCTAGAAAAAATTAATAGAATGTTTAAAGTAAATAATGAAAATATAAAAATAGTTCATAAAGGGGAAGCAAGTTGTATTGCTTTATATGAAACTTTGGAAACAGAGAAGAAGGTTTTATGTATAGATGAAAGAACTACAAGAATGGTTTTAGAAAATCCAGAAAATTTAAAAAAGCTTATTGAAAATAAGATACACAAAAAAGTTAAGATGGATGAAGAAATAGCAAGAGAAATTGTTAATAAAAATATAAAAATAATAAGATCGAGCGAACTTTTATATTATGCTTTTAATAAAAATTTGATAGACCTGAGAAATGGAAAAAAGGTTTTAGAAGCAATATTGTATGCAACGAAGAATTATGGCTGTGCAATATCAGAAAAAGAAATAAGAGAAATGCTTTCTCTTGAATCTTAAATTTTTTAATTTTTTAATTTATAAAATTTTAAAAGATTTTTCGTCGCAAAAAATAAAAGAAAAGGAAGTTAAAAAAATTTAAAAATAAAGGAAGAATAAAAAATAGAGGAGGGAAAATGGAAGGGGGAACAAGAAAAAAAGAAGAAAAAGGGGAAGAGGAAAAGATGAAGGAATATGCTGACATTGTTTGGGCAGAGAAATATAGGCCAAAGGATTTTGATGAAATCGTAGGGCAAGAGGAAATAGTTAAAAGAGCGAAAGCCTTTGTGCAACAAAAAAATATGCCTCATTTACTTTTTGCTGGTCCTGCTGGAACAGGAAAAACAACCTTAGCTTTAGTTATGGTAAAAAAGTTGTTTGGAAAAAATTGGAGAGATAATTATCTTGAACTCAATGCTAGCGATGAAAGAGGCATTAATGTAATAAGGGAAAAGGTTAAAGATTTTGCGAGGACTAAGGCTATTGGAGATGTACCTTTTAAAATCATATTCCTCGACGAAGCCGATGCTTTAACGAGAGAAGCACAACAAGCTTTAAGAAGAACTATGGAAAACTTTACGGCTAGTTGTAGATTTATATTAAGCTGTAATTATTCAACAAAAATCATAGAGCCTATACAATCAAGAACAAGCATATTTAGGTTTAGAGCATTAACAAAAAAGGAGATAGAGAAAATTATAGAAAGGATTGCAAAGAGTGAAAAGTTGAAAGTTGAAAAAGAGGCCATTGATGCTATATATGATATATGTGAAGGAGATTGTAGAAGAGCCATAAATCTTTTGCAAGCTAGTGCTTCTGTAAGTAAAACAATAACTGCAGACCTAATATATAAAATAATTGCAGAAGCAAAACCTAAAGAAGTAAGCGAAATAATAGAGAATGCTATTAAAGGAAAATTTATCGAAGCTAGAGAAAAATTAATAGAGATGTTAATTAAAAAAGGTATTTATGGTATAGATATAGTTAAGGCTATACAAAAAGAATCTCTAAAATTGAACTTGCCTATAGAAAAAAAATTAGAGATATTAGAAAAAATTGCTGAAACAGAGTTCAGGCTTGTCGAAGGAGCAGACGAACTAATCCAGTTAGAAAGTTTATTGGCCTATTTAGCTTTAGTTGGTAAAAAATAAAGAATAAAATGTTGATTTGGGCAGAAAAATATAGGCCTAGAAATTTGAATGAAGTAGAAAATATAGAAGAAAAAGAAAAAGTTTTTGATTTTGTAAAAAATTATGAAAAGTACAGAAAAGAATATAAGGCTGTATTAATTTATGGGCCTCCTGGAACTGGAAAAACTGCTTTAGCTTATGCTATAGCTAATCAGCTTGATTATGAGATAATAGAAATGAATGCAAGCGATTTTAGAGACAAAGCATCTATAAAAAGAATTATAGGAGAAGCTATAAAACAAAAAAGTTTATTTGAGAAAAATAAAATAATAATAGTGGATGAATTAGAAGGAATATCTGGAAAGGAAGATAGAGGGGGTTTGGCTGAGCTTTCATCTCTTATAGAAAAATCTCGATATCCTATAATCTTAATAGCAAACAAAATCTATGATGAAAGATTTTATTCATTAAGGAAAAAATGTTTAGTAGTAGAGACAAAAAAATTAAGACTCCAAAATATTGTAAGAATATTAAGAAGGATTGTGAAAAAAGAAAACTTGAATATTTCTGAAGAAGCTTTAAAAATTATAGCAAAACAAAGTCAAGGTGATGCCAGAGCTGCTATAAACGATTTGCAAACTATAACAGAAGGGAGAAAAAAAATACTTCTTGCTGAAGTTACAGAGTACCTAGATTTAGCAACAAGGGAAAGAGAACAAAAAATTTTCGATGCTTTGAGACTTTTGTTTAATTCAAAAATTTTACACACAAACATATTTGAAAATGTTGAGATGGATATAGATGAAATAATCAGATGGGTGGAAGAGAATATACCAAAAGAATATAGGGAAAGAGAACAACTGAATAGGGCTTATGAAATGCTAAGCAAAGCAAACTTATTCTTAACAAGAATTACAACATGGCAGTATTTTAGATTTATGGTTTATGCTAACATATTTTTATGTGCTATAGGGCCCTACGTTAATGCTTATGGAAAAAGAGAGGTCAAATGGATTAATTATAGCAGGCCATCTATATTTTTAGAACTTTATAAAAGAAAAATTAGTGAGGAGAAAGAAATTATTGAAAAATTGGCAAAAGGTTTGCATTGTTCAACAAGAAAAGTAAAGGGAGAAATGTGGTTGATAAAAAAATTTTTATAAAATCTATTTGAATCTAAAAAAATTTAGTAAGCTGATTAACTCTTTATCGATTACGTTTAGATTTTTATCCATCACAATTTTATAAACATAAAAATTTTCACATAAACAAAGGATGGTATAGTTAATTTCTTCTATTTTTTGAAGAAAGATTATAAATTTTGATGGAAAAAGATTTTTATCTTTTATCAGCTTAGATATTTTTCCTATGATTGTTTCTGGTTCTTTTATCTCCTCTATACTTATCCTCTTATATTTCACTTTACTATCCTTTTTACTTTTTTTCTTTTCCCATTTTCCATTTTTGAAAGAATATATTGTAATCGTGTTATCTTTTAGAAAATTAAAATCGATTTGTTCTAGAGATGTATCGAAGTTGATGATCAAAAAAATTAAAAACAAGTTATCATGGACAGAAAACTCCTTTTTCAATTCATAAAATTTTTCTTTTATCATCTAAAAAGAACCCTTTTACTTAGTAGTGGATGAGTTGGAATGGGTTTAAAAATTTTAATTTTTTGCATTTCTTTTACCATCTCCCTAAACTCTCTCGGACTCATTTCCTTTATCTCTTTACTACCTTTAATCCTCACACTAAAAATTTCGTTTTCCAACTCTTTCTTTCCTAACACTAAAACAATAGGAATACGTTCTATCTCTGCTTCCCTTATCTTTTTATTAACACTAATGTTTCTATCATCTACATCAGTTCTTAATTCATTATGGTTATTAAAATCATTGGCAATTTCTATTGCTTCCGGATTATACTTTTCGCTTACAGGTATGATTCTGCATTGGATTGGAGAAAGCCAGAAAGGTAAATTGCCTTTGGTATGTTCAAGCAAAACTGCAATAAATCTTTCTAAACTTCCAAAAATTGCTCTATGTATCATTACCGGTCTTCTTTTCTTTCCATCAGCGTCTATATAGGTTAAATCAAACCTTTCTGGCATGGAAAAATCAAGTTGTATTGTTGTAGTTTGCCATTCTCTATCTAAAGAATCTTTAACAAGAAAATCGATTTTTGGGCCATAAAAAGCACCCTCGCCCTTTGCAATTTCATAATTCATTCTTTTCTTATCCAAAACTTTTTTTAATGAATCTTCTGCAAGATCCCACAGATCTTCTCTACCTATCCTTTTCTCTGGCCTTGTGGATAAAACTACTCTATAGGAAAATCCAAGAGTTTTATAAATATATTTGGCCAAATCTATCAAGTAAGATATTTCCTCTTCTATTTGTTCTTCTGTACAAAAGATATGTGC
>Ga0197143_1001381_pt1 | contig 20529 bp, 17 predicted proteins | sample GBS70_MetaG_FD_148603 | JGI IMG/M metagenome (GOLD analysis project Ga0197143, IMG submission 148603) | Sediment microbial communities from Great Boiling Springs, Gerlach, Nevada, United States - GBS 70_MetaG | ecosystem: Environmental > Aquatic > Thermal springs > Hot (42-90C) > Sediment...
TAAAACCCGAACAGGGTTTCCATCGCACCCGAGGGGCGAATGTCGAAGTATTTGCGCACCCCATATGCCTCGCACACCTTCATCAGCTCCACATCGGAGTTGATGAGCCGCTGATCCACCTCCGATTGCGCCGTGCCGCGCATGTTCATGAGAGCATTCAGATCCTGCTTCTGCATGGCGTCCTCAATCTGGAGCATGAGCGTGACATAGCTGCTGAGCGCGCTATCATAGGTATCGGCTAACACGCGGCACTCGGCTGGCGGTGGCACGGCACGATACTCGCGCAGCAGCCCTGCCCAATCCTGCTGATACCGTTGATAGCCCTGCTCTAAGTTCTGCATCTTCTCTTGCTGCTTCTCTTCTTCCAACTCCAGCTTGAGCGCGAGCGCATCTTTGAGCATTTGCAGCGCAGGGTTGAAGTTGCGCTCCATCGTGCGGCGCTTCATCTCGATGCGGCGCAGATGTTCCAGCCAGTTGAGAATGTGCTGGGGTGCTTGCTTTGGCTTAGGGGCTTCCGCTTCCAGCACGCTGGGACCTGTGGGCTTCGGTGCTTCGGCTTCCAGCACGCTGGGTCCCTTCGGTTTGGGCGCTTCCGCTTCTAAAACGCTGGGACCTGTGGGTTTCTTCACGCGCGCTTGGGTGAGCAAGCCGCTTTGAACACCGATGAGGGCGGCAAGCCCTATCAGCACAAGCAGTCCCAGCCCCAGCGCAAGCCATTTGAGAGATAGGCGTGTCGGGGTCGGTTGCGGCGTTCCCCCTCCCGCGAGAGTGGCTATCGGTCGCCCACAGCGCAGGCAGAACTGCGCATTTTCAGGCAGCGACTGCCGACAATTCGGACATAGCACTTTACATGCACCTCCATACCCTTTGGACAGCCTCATTATACCCACTGTTCCATTGGCTTCCTATTTCACAGCAGGGATTCGTATCTACCAAAGTTGTTTGCGTCGGGCGTGTCGCTCGCGCGGATGCCCCGTCGCATAAGCGGTCCAGACCAGATGGTCAGGCGTGAAATCGGCAATTGCGCAGCCATCTATGGATGGAGCGCGCTGGGATGCAGATGTTGCCTGAAGTTATCGCGGAGAAAATCGCGCAGGAGCTTAGTGAACGCTTCGGGGCGGTTCAGGTAGGGGAAGTGCCCTGCATCGGGAAAGGAGTGAACCTGCGCATGGGGATAGAGGGTTTTCAGTTGCTCACGCAGCGGCGGCTTCACCAGCGGGTCGTTTGCCGATTCCACAATCAGCACGGGGCAGCGTACCTCCTGAACAGGGAATTTTTGGATGATGCAGCGGTAACGCGCGACAAACTGCGCCTTGCTCATCCGCCCGCAGGTCATCTCGGTCAGAAAAGCGCGCGTGAGCGGGTCGTTGCCCGCTGCTGGCACCACCACCTGCTCCACATTTTTGCGCACAAACGCCATCACCAGCCACTCTGGCAAAAGGGGCATTAGTGCCGCCAGCATCCGATTCTCGCGTGCAATCTCTTCATTCGGAGGGAAGGTGTTGGCAAAAACGGCGCAGCGCACCTGCGCGGGATGCCGCTGAACCAGATACTGGGCTAAGTAGCCACCAAGCGAGCTACCCACCACGGCGAACTCGCGCACTCTCTCCCGCGTTAGTATCGCCTGAATCCCTTCGTCCATAGCCTCCAGCGTGTCCACAGGGGGATAGGTCACGGCGATGAGGCGATAGTCGCGCTCCAGTGCCTCTATCTGCTGCCACCAGATGTCGGGTGCGCCCGTCATGCCGTGCAGCAGCAGCACGCTCTTCTCGCCGCGTCCCGCCACGAGGTATTTCCACCGATAGCCGCCCACGCTTATCGTGTAAAGCGGACGGCTCCTTCGGAAGCGGCGTAGCGACTCGGCAGTTGCTGGGTTCACATCGGCATAGAGCTGTTCAAAAGGTGGGTGCGGTGTGGGCCAGAGGTAGAACGCCACCCCGCCCACAGCCAGCGCAATGCCTGCGCCCCACCGCACGAGCTTCTTTCGTTGGGCTGCACAGCTAATGCTATCAACGGCGCGCCATGCGCAACGCCTCGTCGTAGCGACGATTCACCACCTCCCAGTCAATCGCCTGGATGAAGGCATCGAGGTAGCGTGCCCGCGCCGTCTGGAAGTCCAGATAGTAGGCATGCTCATAGACATCCAGCGCCAGCAGCACGGTGTTGTGCCACACAGGGAAGGTATTCTGCGCGTCGCCAATGTAGTTGAACAGAATGCCTTCGTCGTGGTCATAGGCGAGCCAGACCCAACCGCGTGCGCCCATGCCCGTCGCCTTCAGGTCCTCCACCCATCGCTCGAAGGAGCCGAAGGAGCGGGCAATCGCCTGGCGCAACGCGCTGCTCGGCTCCGAGCCACCGCCACCCAAGTTCTCGAAGTAGAGTTCGTGATTCTTCACGCCTCCCAGCGCGAAGGTGTAGTCCACCTTCAGCGAGCGAATGAGGCTGTAGGTCTGGTTGCCCTTGCCAAAATCCTCGGAGGTCAACTGTGCCAGCGCACGCCGAATCTCGTTCGTCTTGTTCACATAGCCCTGATAGAGCTTGTAGTGTTCCTCGTGCGTTTTACGCGAGATGCCGAACTTTTCGGTCTGGAACACCTTTTCTGGTAGGGGCTTTGCCACAACCTCCACTACCTGAAACTCTGCCATGGTTGCATCCCTCCTGTCTTTGTATTGGCTGAACGCTTCGGGAGCCGCTATTGCCCAGCCTGCCGCAACGGTACAGGCTTTGAGGAACTCCCGGCGTGATAGCCGCTTGCCGTACATAGCGACCCGATTATACCCCAAAGTTTCACTCGTCTAAATATCGGCGTTCCGTCCAGAGCGCGATAAGGTACACTGGAGGCGTAAAGATGACAAAAGCGGTTCGACGAGCGTTTCGAGCGGGCAGCGGCATCGGGCTGTTGCTGATACTGGTGCTGCTTACAGGTTGCTGCACTCAAAATGTCCGTCGCATCCCCCCACCAGGCGGGCGCGGCACTCTGACATGGACGGTGATGGTCTATCTGAACGCCGCCAACGACCTGGACGCTTTCAGCGACCTGAATGTGAACCAGATGGAATCGGTGATGACCAACCCGAATGTGCGCATCGTGGTGCAGTGGAAACGCATCGCCACCTATGCGCCCCATGGGAGCTGGACGGGCACGCGACGCTACCTGATTCGCTATGATACGGATGACAACGAGATTAAATCGCAGCTGCTGGAGGATATGGGGCAGGGTGTGGATATGGGCAACCCAGAGACGCTGCGCGAATTTGTGCGCTGGGCACGGGCACGCTACCCTGCCGATCGCTACGCGCTGATTATCTGGAACCACGGCTCCGGCTGGCGCACGCGCACCACGCGCGCCGTCTCCTTCGATGACGAGTATGGCAGTAGCATCAAAGTGTGGGAGCTGCCCACTGCTATTCGCCCCACCTCCAGCGATCCTGTATTGGATGTGCTGCTGTTTGATGCGTCGCTGATGCAGATGCTGGAGGTCGCTTATGAGTGTCGCTATGTGGCGCGCTATATTGTGGGTTCAGAGGAAAGCCCGCCGGGTGAGGGTTATCCCTATCACCGTATCTTGCTTGCGCTGATGGACAACTCCGACATACCCCCAGCCGAATGGGGCAAAGAGGTGGTGCGCCAGTTCGTGAGCTTCTATCAACAGGAGTTCCCTGTTTACTATAATATCACGCAGTCGGTGGTGGACGCCTCCAAGCTGGAGGGGGTCGCCAACGCTTTGGATAATTTGGCAGGAACTTTGCTGGAGCGACGAACTCTTTATGTGAATGCGCTGCGCAACGCTCGGATAAATGCTCAGAGCTATAGCTACTCAGAGTATAAAGACCTATGGCATGTGGCGCAGCTGATGAAGGAGTACACAGGCGACCCACAGATAGCGATTCGGGTCGATGCGCTGCATGCAGCGTTGCGGCAAGCGATTGTTTATGAGGCGCATGCAAACAATAATCGGGTGCGTAACTCGCACGGGCTGTCTATCTACTATCCGAATGCGGGCGACTATCTGGGTCGCTACGGCAATCTGGCGTTGGCGCGCGCCACGCGCTGGGATGAGTGGCTGCAACAGGCACCATAGACCGTTGTGGATGGCCACGGAGATAAACGCTGTTTTGGAGGAGCGTCCGCCTACTCCCTTTGTGTGGAGGGCTGTATGCCGTATGAGTATGTGCTGCTAAGCCCCGAAAAAGTAGAGATACGCTACGAGATTGGCGGGCTGGGTTCGCGTGCGTTGGCAGCCGTGCTGGATGACCTGCTGGTGCTGCTGCTCAACGCCGTTGTCTTGCTCATCCTAACCATTCTGGAGGACACGATGCAGTTGGTGTCCACCATCATTGGGCGAATTGGAGAGGGCTGGGCGTTGGCAGGGCTGCTTTTCTTTGCCTTCATCTCGTGGTTCGCCTATTATATCCTGTTCGAAATCTGGTGGAATGGTCAGACGCCTGCCAAGCGGGCGTTCGGCTTGCGCGTGATTCGCTTGGATGGCACGCCGGCGACGCCCGGTGCGATTTTGACGCGCGAGTTGGTGCGCTTGGTGGATGCGTTTCCCCTTTGTCTTTTTGGCTACAATGTGGCGGGGCTGGTTGCCTTTTTCAACCCTTATGGTCAGCGGCTGGGCGATATGCTGGCAGGCACTTTTGTTATTAAAGAACGGCGCGTTGCGCTGCCCGCCCTCGCGTCGCTCTCAGCGGTAGGAGTCAGTGAGCATCCGCTCGAAATCTATGTGCCCACGGTGCTGGCGTTGAGTGCGAATGAGTATCGGGCGCTGCGGGCATTTCTGGAACGGCGCGAGCAGTTCCCCGCCGAGGTGCGCGAGCGGCTGGCGAACGAACTGTACCAGCATCTCATTGGCAAGCTGGGTCTCTATGTGCCGCCTGATGTGCCGCGCGAGGGCATTCTGGAAGCGATTGCCACGCGCTATGCTCGCGAGCGCGGGCGACTGGAGTGAGGGCGATGCGTATAATGATCGCTCCTGCTGCCTATAAGGGCACGATGACCCCCATTCAGGCAACAGGCGCCATCATAGTCGGTGTTTTATGGGCTATACCTGATGCTGAGCTGCTTCCCTACCCTATCGCCGATGGGGGCACAGGTTGGCTCGATGTGTGGGAGGTTTATTTAGGCAAGCGTGCGCAGCGTCAGACGGTGGAGGTACGCGATGCGCTGGGGCGACCTGTGGAAGCCAAGTGGCTGCTGCTCCCCAGCGGTACAGCTATTTTGGAATCGGCTCAAGCGGTTGGCATCCATTTTCTCCAGCCGCATGAGTATGATGCCCTGCATGCCAGTTCTTATGGGGTAGGGCAGATGCTCCACGCAGCTGCTACCCACGCCGACACGCGCCGTATCTGGCTGGGCTTAGGGGGTGTAGCGACCACCGATGGGGGTGCGGGCGCGCTCAGCGCGTTGGGTTTTAGGCTGCTGGATCGACGCGGGCGCCCGATACCACCTGGCGGTGCCGGGCTGCGCCGCTTGGCAAAAATCATCCCACCTGATACCTCGCCCTTGCAGGATCACCCGTTGCTGCTCTGCGTGGATGTGGATAACCCCTTCCTCGACGCGGCGCGCGTGTTCGCGCCCCAGAAGGGTGCGACGCCGCAACAGGTGGAACAGCTGCTGCAGGGACTGGAGCGGTTCGCCGAGGTTGTGCTGCGCGACACAGGAATCGATCTAACGATTCTGCCCGGCACAGGGGCGGCAGGTGGGCTGGCGGGTGGATTGAGAGCCTACTTCCGTTCTCGCATCAAATCGGGGTTCTCATGGCTGCTGCGCCACCTTCGGCTTGCAGAGCGGCTCGAAAGCGTCGATTACCTCATCACGGGCGAGGGACAGGTCGACGCCAAAACGCTGATGGGCAAGGGTGTGGGAGAGCTGGTGCGCCATGCGGTGGCACGAGGCAAAAAGGTGGTGGTGCTGGCAGGCAGAAAAGGACCCGGCTGGCAACAGCTGGAGCGACTGCCCGGCGTCAAGGTGGTCTCCACGCGTCCCATCGCACGAAGGCTGGGATTAGGTAACGAAGAGGGCGAACCGCTCTTCGCACTTTTCGCTACAGCCGCCGTCACTGCGAAGGAACTCTTCAAAAACAACGATGAAGCAGAGCCTCGAAACGAGAGCGAATAAAAAGGCGATGCGGTTGTGGCTAAAGCACAGATCGGCGGAGAGCCTCTCTCAGAGCGCTTCCGCTATAAAACCAGAAGTTGCGCCCGCGGCTATTCATCGCGACCAAAAGCCCATCCGTAAAGGGCTTCCCCAGCGGCTGTGCCGTTGCGTCGATGCCATCCGTCTCATCTGCCCCGATGTCGATTATTGCTATTGGCTCGCGCTGAACGCCAAGGCGCGGGTAGACATGCAGACGACTGTTGCCTGATCGCTGTTCCACGCACAGCAGGTAGCCCTCGCCGTGCGAGGGAGCATAAATCGCTATCCCCTCGTGGTCCCCTTTGAAATCTATAGCGAAATGAGCCAACTCGCGCTCCGCATGGGGGTGCGCCGCATCGGCGTGATATTTGCGCACCCCGAACTGCTCATCGGCATAGTAGACATAGCCCAGCGCGCTATCGACCGCTACTGCCTCAATCTCTTTTCGTCCGCTGAATCGCCCGAAGGCGCGCACGAACTGTACCCCCACTCTGCCAGGGCGCGTCTCGACCAAGCGATACTGGTGCAGGTAGCCATTTTCTGGTCCCGCTTTGCGCGACACCACCGCATCGATAGTCTGCGTGCGGGGATTGTGATAAAGCGCAATGCCCATCGGCATCGCGCGCTCGCCTTTCTCGCCCGCAAAGACGCGCGCTTTTTCGAAGTCGGTAATCTCTATCAGCCGACGGCGTTGGGGGTCAATCTGAAAGATGCGCAGGCGGCTGGCGTATCGCTCGGTCGCCACCGCAATATCGATAGAACGACCACCGAGCTGAAAGCGATAGCCGACATCGATGTTGTTGGGTTGATCCAGTCCGCGAATGAGCTGCAGCAAACGCCCGTTGAGATCGAACACCCCGATAGCACCGCGTGGGGCGCGCGCCTTATTCGTGCCAAGCACCAAACTATGCGCTGGCTTGAAAGGATGCACCCAAACGGCAGGGTCATCCGCATCGTCGGGCAACGAATCGGTCATCCGAATCGGCTGTATCTTCATCCCCATCGGTCGTACATCCTCCTGTGGCAGCGGGGGAGCCTTCCGATAGTGGAAGACCCACCCGCTGGCTGTTTTTTACCCAATCCAGCTCTCCTTTCAAGCACCCTTGCAGAAAGACTTAGCAGCCTGTTCCGAAGTTGAACAGCACAATTAGCAAATCACCGTCGTCCACGATGCCGTCGTTATTCACATCGGAGCTGGCGTCGTTTCCACCGAAGTTGAACAGCACTTGCAGCAGATCGGCATCATCCACGCAGCCATCGCAGTTAACATCCCCTTGCACGGACGCACCATCTCCCGGGTTGAGGTTGCCTGGCGTGACCTGGCGATTAAATTGTGGCGGAAGTGTGCCGCCCACGACTCGATTGCTGTTGCTGGTCTCAAAGGGACCGTAGTCACCGGCGCCTTGCGCCCGCCCAATATCAGCTGCAATCCATGAGCCGTTTCGGAAGAAGAGAATCCCGTCGGGTTCCCATACGGACCCATCCGCACGGAGGCGTTGTGACTCGGGTATTTCCAGCCCACCGAGTGCTACAGCATAGACCCAGTCCACCTCACCTGGGGCGACATCGCCATCCAGCCATCCGAAAGCGCCCAGTGCAGCGTCCCAGAGCGGGTTGTCGATAACCCCATCGTCGTCGGCATCGATATCATCACCTGGCTGCCCCCGAAAGTTGCGCACCAGCGCCACCGTATAGCTATCGTTGCCCATGCCCGCTTCGGTGAAACAGAAGGGCAAGATGACAACAGTGGTCTCGTTAGCCGGTTCAGGTAGCAGGGGTTGCGCATCATCTCGGACGAGGATGACACCATTCGAGCCTGTGGTGTAGGGGCTTAGATCAATCGCCCAGTGGATATTGCCCGGATTGAACAGCCACTCCCCGTCGATTCCGATGAGCCATAGACCTGTAAGCGGGTAGTTCGGCTGGCAGCTTTGTAGCTCGATAAACTCGCGTCCAGCATCGGGCGAACCGGGTGGGTTAATCATCGCCTCCGAAAACCGCACCTGTGCCGATGCCCATGTCAACAGTCCAGCAGCCACTATCGCGAATCCGATTCGGTTCATCTCCATAACACCTCCAGCCAAAGGATATCGCCAACGATTTTAAGCTTGAGTTAAATGCCAATCTTAACGAAGTCATAATCTTCAAGGGTGTATGCTATGAGGTGAGGAGGTTAACCGATGAGACCGATGCGACAGGGCTTTACGCTGATTGAGCTGCTGGTCGTGATAGCGATTATCGCCATTCTGGCGGCGATTCTGTTCCCCGTGTTCGCCCAGGCGCGTGAAAAGGCGCGTCAGAGCGTATGTAGCTCGAATCTGAAGCAACTTGGAATTGCCCAGCAGATGTATCTGCAAGATTATGACGAGCAGTTTTTCGTGCGTCCGAGCGATCCCTCGATTCCGAATCGCTACTGGCAAGAGGACTGGTGGCCATTCCTGTTGATTCCCTATATTAAGATGAAGCCATCCGACATACAGGGGACGCGTGATAACTTTTTCAGCTGTCCCAGCAATCCGATTGTGATGTCGCCGAACTTTCGCACGCGCCCACTGCCTGAGTGGGGATTGGTGCTTACCCCACGGCGCACCTATGAGTTCCACATGAGCTATGCTCTTAGCGAGCATGTGCTGGACTATCCCGCTATTGCCGTCTGGCAGCAGCCCACCGAGTCGCTGTTCCTTCTGGAGGTACGCGGACGCAACGCCTCGAATCTGCCCGGCGCCACGGCAGATACCGACATCGACTGCGGGCAGCCGAATGAAATCTGGGCTGGGCATGCTGGCGGCACCAACATCCTGTGGATGGATGGGCATGTGAAGTGGCTTCGTCCGAGTCTGCGAGCAGGTACGAACGGGAATGAGCCGTGGCACTGGCGCTATCCGCCTTGCTGCGCAGATGGCGACAACTATCCGTTTGGACCTTGGGCGCCGTGGGGTATGAACGCACCCTTCCAGATCCGCTATTGTGGAGGGTAAAATCGGAATGAACTAAGGTATCTCAGGTAGCGGGGTGCGGTTGGCAGGGCCGATGCGGGTGGGCGGCCAGAACACAAACAGCGCTTTGCCCACCACGCGCTCCGCATCGAGCAGCCCCCAGTGGTGGCTGTCGCTGCTGTTGTTGCGGTTGTCACCCAACATCAGATATTTGCCCGGCGGAATCGGTTGCGAAGGGGTCTCGAACACCCGCCGCTGCTCCTCTGGATCCAGCACCTCCACCCGCATCATGTGGGGTCCACCCTTCCACATCCCGCCCATATCGTCATACTCATACACCAGCCCATCCACGATTTTCATCGAGTATTGAGGGATTCCGTTGATATAAGGCTCCTTGAGCAGCTTGCCGTTGAGATACAGCCCCTCACCCGCCTTTACTTCAATCACATCGCCGGGCAGCCCGATTAGTCGCTTCACGAAGTCGGTCTTGCCGGGGATTTGTCCCGGTCGCAGCGCCCAATCGGGGGCGCGAAACACCACGATATCGAACCGTTGCGGCTTGCTCCACCGATAGCTGAACTTCCCCACCATCACCACATCGCCCACCTGCAGCGTGGGCACCATCGATTCGGAGGGGATGTAGAAGGGTTGCACCAGATAGGGACGGATGAGGAGGTAGACCAGAATGCCCGCGTAGATGATGGCGTCCAGCGTGTTGTTGAGAAAGCGTGCGAGGCGGTTCTGCATCGGCGTCAGCAATAGGCGCAACACGGTGCAGCCCGCCATCGCAAACACCACCGTTGCCACGGGCAATCGCGCCAGTGTCTCGATCCAGGTAAGAGGGGCAGCCGGTTCCATCAGCGGTTCCTGTCCTCTTTTAGGCGTGCCGCTTTGCCGGAGAGTTCACGCAGGTAGTAGAGCTTCGCACGGCGCACCTTGCCCCGCCGCACCACCTCCACCTTGCTGACGATGGGCGAATGGAGGGGGAAGGTGCGCTCTACACCAATCCCATACGAGACCTTGCGCACGGTGATGGTGTCCGCCACGCCTCGATGTTTGCGAGCAATCACCACGCCTTCAAAAATCTGCGTGCGCTCCTTACCGCCTTCGCGCACCAACACATGCACGCGCACCGTGTCGCCCGCCCGCAGGTCGGGCAGGTCATCCTTCAGATATGGCTTCTCCACTTGCTCCAAAATGGTTCGGCTCATCGTTGCACCTCGTCCACACTGAGTTCCTTGAGCAATTCTACATCCTGTTTGGTTAGATAAGCACGCGCAAACAGGTCGGGTCGCAGCATGCGAGTGAGCCGCAGCTGCTCCTGCCTGCGCCAGCGGGCAATCGCCCCATGATTGCCCGAAAGCAGCACGGGCGGCACACGCCAGCCCCGAAACTCCTCCGGGCGCGTATATTGAGGATACCCCAAAAGCCCGTCGGAAAACGAGTCTTGCGTCAACGACTCGGGTGAATGAATCGCGCCGGGCAGCAAGCGCACCACCGAATCGATCACCACCAGCGCAGGTAGCTCACCGCCTGTCAGCACGAAATCGCCAATACTGAAGGTGTCGGTCGCCAGGTGGTCGCGCACGCGGGCATCCACGCCCTCATAGTGCCCGCATATTAATATGAGGTGCGATTCCTGCGCCAATTCCTGCGCCACCGCTTGCGTGTAGAGTTTGCCTTGTGGCTCCAGCAGGATAATCCGAGCGATGGAGGGTTCATCTCGGCACGACTCGACCGCTCGGAAGATGGGTTCGGGTTTCATCACCAGCCCTGCGCCGCCACCGTAGGGTTCGTCGTCCACGGTGCGGTGTTTGTCGGTTGCGAAGTCGCGCAGTTGGATGGCGCGAATGGACACCAGTCCTCGCTCCTGCGCCCGTCCCACGATGCTGTAGCGCGTGCCCGCTTCGATGACCTCGGGGAACAGCGTGATGACATCGATTCGCAGCATGGCAAGAGTATACCGCGAAGAGAGGTATACTCCATAACATGCCTCAGGTGCGAGAGATTGCAGGGGAGACTATCGAAGCGGGGACGGAGCTGCTTTTTTCCGAGCATTTCGCTTGCCCTGACTGCGGCGTGAGCGTGGGAGAGTTGGAGCCGCGCAGCTTCTCGTTCAACAGCCCCTACGGCGCCTGCCCCGAATGCAGCGGGCTGGGCACCAAAACCGAATTTGACCCCGATCTGATTGCGCCTGACCGTACCCGATCAATTCGGCAAGGCGCGCTGCTGCCCTTCGTCAAGCGCGACGGCGAGATGACCGACTGGCGACTGGCGATGCTCGAAGGCGTCGCCAAACGGCTCGGCTTCACGCTGGATACCCCCCTCCAAGACTTGACCGAAGAGCAGTTCCGCGCGCTGATGTATGGCACCGAAGGCAATATCACCGTTGCCATTCGCAACCGCTGGGGACGAATCAAATACATCGACACCGAGTTCGAAGGTGTGATTAACATCTTGAAGCGTCGCTACGAGGAAACCGAGAGCGAGTATGTGCGTCAGGAGTTGGAGCAGTATATGGCGACGCGCCCATGCCCTGCCTGCAACGGCAAGCGGCTCAAGCCCGAAAGCCTCGCCGTTACCGTGGCGGGCAAAAACATCGCTGAGGTCACCGCCATGAGCATCGAGGAGGCGGCACGCTGGTTCGCCGAGCTGGAGCAGCACCTGACCCCGCGCGAGCGCGCCATTGCGGAGCGTATCCTGCGCGAGGTGCGCACCCGCCTCCATTTCCTGCTCGATGTGGGGCTGGGCTACCTCACCCTCGATCGGTCTGCTAACACGCTGGCAGGTGGTGAAGCCCAACGCATCCGACTCGCCACCCAGATTGGCAGCGGGCTGATGGGTGTCCTCTATGTGCTGGACGAACCCAGCATCGGACTGCACCAGCGCGATAACCGCAAACTGATTCAGACTCTCATGCGCCTGCGCGACCTGGGCAACACGGTGATTGTGGTCGAACACGATGAGGAGACCATCCGCTCCGCCGATTACATCATCGACCTCGGTCCGGGCGCAGGCGAGCATGGAGGCGAGGTGGTGGTGGCAGGCACGGTACAGGATGTGATGAACTGCCCACACAGCCTCACTGGGCAGTATCTGGCAGGGGTGCGACGCATCGAGATACCCAAGCAGCGTCGCCAGCCCCATCCCGACAAGTGGCTGGTTCTCAAGGGCGCCCGCGCCAACAACCTCAAAAACATCACCGTGCGCTTCCCACTGGGACTCTTTATCTGCGTCACTGGCGTCTCCGGCTCTGGCAAAAGCACGCTGATTCAGGAGACGCTCTTCCCGCGCCTGATGTACCATGTGTATGGCACGCGGCGCGTCTGGGGCGACCATGATGCCCTCGAAGGGCTGGAGTGGGTCGATAAAGTGGTCGACATCGATCAATCCCCGATTGGGCGCACGCCCCGCAGCAATCCCGCCACCTACACGGGCGTGTTCGACCTGATTCGGGAGCTGTTTGCCAGCACGCCGGAGGCACGCGCACGGGGCTATCAGCCCGGACGCTTCAGCTTCAATGTGAAAGGCGGTCGCTGCGAAGCCTGCCGCGGCGACGGCATGATTAAAATCGAGATGCAGTTTTTGCCCGATGTGTATGTGACCTGCGAGGTGTGCAAAGGGCGACGCTACAACCGCGAGACGCTGGAGGTGAAGTTCAAGGGCAAAACGATTGCCGATGTGCTGGAGATGACGGTCGAAGAGGCGTTGGAGTTCTTCGCACCTTTCCCTGCGATTGCCCGCAAGCTCAAGACGCTGCACGATGTGGGGCTCGATTATATTCGATTGGGTCAGCCCGCCCCCACACTCTCAGGCGGTGAAGCCCAGCGCGTAAAGCTTGCCACCGAACTGAGCAAACGCGCCACAGGCAACACCGTCTACATCTTGGATGAGCCGACCACAGGGCTGCATTTCGAGGATGTGCGCAAGCTGCTCGGCGTGCTGCACCGCCTCGTTGATGCGGGCAATACCGTGATTGTGATTGAGCATAACCTTGATGTCATCAAAACGGCTGATTGGATTATCGACCTCGGTCCAGAGGGTGGTGATGCGGGCGGCTATGTGGTCGCTGAGGGACCGCCCGAATATGTGGCGACCGTCGAGGCAAGCTACACGGGTCAATTCCTGCGCCCGCTGCTCCTCGAAGAGAGGTAATCGTTCTGCGCATGAGAGGGCATTATCACTATCTGATTATTGGAGGTGGATTAGCTGCTGACGCTGCCGTGATGGGCATTCGCGCAGTGGACGAGTCGGGCACAATCGCGCTTTTGACCGAGGAGACATATCCCCCCTATCGCCGCCCGATGTTGAGCAAATCGCTGTGGCGTGGCACACCCTTGGAGGAGGTGTGGCTGCCGACTGCAGACGCTGGAGTCTCGATCCAAACGGGCAGCCGCGCGGTGTCGCTCGACCTGAACGCCAAATGCGTGTGGGACGCTCAAGGCAATCAGTGGTGCTTCGAAAAATTGTTGCTGGCGACCGGCTGCACCCCACGCACGCTGCCGCAAGCGTCTGACGGGATTGTCTATTTTCGTACCTTAGAGGACTACTTCACCTTGCGCGAGCAGTTAGAAGAAGCGGAACGGGTCGGCATCATCGGTGGGGGTTATATCGGCTCGGAGCTGGGCGCGGCACTCGCAATGAACGGCAAGCGCGTCACGATGCTCTTCCCCGAATCGGGCATTTGTGCGCGCCTCTTTCCACCCGCCCTTAGCGACTGGCTGAACGCTCTCTATCGGGCGCAGGGCGTAGAGGTGTTGACAGGCGTGTTGGTAGAAGCCGTCGAGCGGACAACGCACTGGCAAGTGCGACTTTCTGACGGGCGCGTGCGCACCTTCGACACGCTGGTGGCAGGGTTAGGTGTGCTGCCACGCGATGAACTGGCGAAGGAAGCTGGTCTCGATGCACCCAACGGCGTTCGGGTCAACGAATACTTCCAGACTCCCCACCCCGATGTATATGCGGCGGGGGATGTTGCCCTGTTTCCGTATGCGCTGCTGGGCATCGAAACACGCGTGGAGCATGAGGACCACGCTATCGCCAGCGGGTTCTATGCAGGGCAGGCGATGGCGGGCGCAGCACAACCCTATGAGCATCTCCCGATGTTCTACAGCGAACTGTTCGATATTCGCTATGAGGCGGTGGGGCTTATCGATAGCCAGCTGGAGACGCGACTCGAAGGTGCGTTGCCTGAGGGAGCGGGCATTATCGCTTATTATCAGAATAGCCGTCTTGTGGGGGCACTGAGTTGGCGTGGTGCCTGTTCCGTCGATGAATTACGGGACAGGCTGCGCTCGCCGAGTGCGCGCTAAGCCACTTTATGGTTTAGTGCCGAAAGTGGCGGATACCTGTGAACACCATCGCCATCGCGTGTTGGTTAGCGGCGGCAATCACTTCAGGGTCTTTTTTGGAGCCGCCGGGCTGAATAATGGCGCGAATGCCCGCGGATGCTGCCAACTCGATGCTGTCGGGGAAGGGGAAGAAGGCATCGGAAGCGAGTACTGCGCCCGCTGCCTGCTCGCCCGCCTGCTCCAACGCGAGGCGCACCGCTCCCACCCGATTCATCTGCCCTGCGCCCACGCCCAGCACCTGCTCCTCGCGTGCTACCACGATGGCGTTCGACTTTACATGCTTGACCACCTTCCAAGCGAAGCGGAGGTCGCGCCACTCGTCGGGGGTCGGTTCCCGAGCCGTTACCACCTGCAACGATTCGGGATTCAGATCGATGGCGTCGCGCTCGGTGTAGAGCATGCCACCTGTCAAGCCGCGCGAGGTAAAAGTGCCCTGCCATTGGCTGGGTGGTGGAAGGTCACCTGTGCGCAGCAGGCGCACGCTTTGACCCCAGCCCTTGCGCTGCTGAAAGAGCGCAAGCGCCTCAGGCGTAAAATCGGGTGCAATCACCACCTCAAAAAAGTTGCCCGTCGCCGTGATGGCTTGGGCGGTCGACTCATCCACCGGGCGATTGATTGCCACGATTCCACCAAATGCCGAGACGGGGTCTGCCTGCAAGGCGCGCTCGAATGCCTCGGCGGCATGGTCGGCTAACGCCACCCCGCACGGGTTGGTGTGCTTGATAATGGCGCATGCGGGTCGTTCGAACTCGCGCACCAGCTCCAGCGCAGCCTCGGCATCCAGCAGATTGTTATAGGAGAGTTCCTTGCCCCACAGCTGCTCGGCGGTGGCGATGCAGCCGTCGGGCGCAAACGGCTCACGATAGAAGGCGGCGCGCTGATGGGGGTTCTCGCCGTAGCGGAGGGTTTGCACCCGCCGATAGGGGAGGGTCAACCGTTCAGGCAGGTCGCCCTCTGGGTCATAGCGGCGGAACCACTGGGCGATGAGGGCATCATACTCGGCGATATGGGCGAAGGCGCGTGCCGCCAGCTGCGCCCGCTCCGCACGGCTCAAACCGCCCGCCTGCAGCCGCTGCAGCACCCACTCGTAATCGCGCGGCTCCACCACTACCGCTACATGGGCAAAATTTTTCGCAGCGGCGCGAATAAGCGTCGGTCCACCAATATCGATTTGCTCAATCTGCTCGGCTTCCGATACACCCTGACGCCACGCCTGCTCAAAGGGGTACAGATTCACTACCACGAGCGAGATGGGGCTTATCTGCAGTTCTTGCAGCGTGCGTTGATGCTCTATACGCTCCAAGTCGGCAAGCAGCGCGGCATGCACGCGCGGATGCAGCGTTTTGACCCGACCGTCCAGTATTTCGGGAAAACCTGTCCAATCGGCAATCTCTATTACGGGAAGCCCCCACTCTCGCAAGGAGCGCGCCGTGCCACCTGTGGAGAGAAAGCGATAGCCCAGTGCGTGCAATCCTTTGGCGAACGGCTCAAGACGCGTTTTGTCCGACACGCTGATAAGCGCGATGCGTTCCCTCGTCATACAGAGGGATTGTACCTTCCCGCTTGATCCACTGAGCCAATCTATGCACTCAGCTGGGTGGTTTCGGAGGGTTCAGGGATTGGGTATTGTTCGGCTTCCGCAGCGGGCAGAAACACGGAGAAGCAGCTGCCCTTGCCCACCTCGCTTTTCACCTCAATCGCGCCATTATGTTCCAGCACAATTTGGCGGGTGATGGACAGACCCAGCCCGGTGCCCTCTTCCTTGCGCGTGTAGAACGGCTCAAAAATACGCTCCAATTCCTCTTCGGGGATACCTTTCCCGGAGTCCTCCACATGCACCCACACGCCTTTGGGTGTTTCCGATGGCTCGCTGCTGACGGTGATAACACCACCCGGTGGCGTTGCCTGCTGCGCATTAATGAGAAGATTGGTGAACACCTGCTGCAGCCGCGCCGGGTTACCCCATACAGGAGGCAGGTCGGGCGCAAGTTGCCGATTTAGCACAAGCCCATGCCGTAGCAGCGCGTGTTCCGTGAACACGAAAGTGTCCCGCAGCACCTGATTGATGTCCACCAAGCACCGATGCATGGGGTCGGAGGTGCGGGCGAAACGGAGCAGCGTGCTGACAATATCCCGTGCGCGATAGACGCCCTGCATCATATTTTCTAAGGCTTGCATCAGCCGTGCCTGCTCCGCTTCGCTCCAGCCGTTGGAGGCGTGGTTTTTGAGCTTTTCGTAAATCACCTGTGCGAAGCCCAGCACGGCGGTGAGGGGGTTGTTCAGTTCGTGTGCCACGCTTGCTGCCAGCTGCCCAATAGCAGACATCTTCTCATGCTGAATGAGGGCTTCCGATTTGCGTTTCAGCTCCTCGTAGGCTTGTTGGAGTTGGTCAAACAGCATGCGGTTGTGCCGCCGCAGATTCCGTCGTTCCAGGGCGCGCTCCACGATGCTATTCAAGACAGCGATGTCGTCCAAGGGCTTGAGCAGATATTCGAAAATGTTGCCCGCTTTGAAGGCTTGGAGCGCGTTTTCCAAAGTGCCGTGCCCTGTCAGCACGATAATCTCCGTATCGGGATAGAGTTCCCGCGCCGCGCTGATGACACTAAGCCCATCTTTGCGCGGCATCTTCATATCGGTGACGATGACGGGATACTCGCGCGCGTGGAGTTTTTGGATGGCTTCCTCACCATCTGTGGCGGTCTCCACTTGGAAGCCGCCCATTTGGAGCTGGCGAGCCAGCACATAGCGTAAATCCTCCTCGTCATCCACAACGAGAATTGGCTCCTCCACAGCGGTTCACCTCTAAGCTGTGAGTCAGATTTTCGGCAGAGCCGTTGCTTGTCTGGAGTTTCAGCAAAGTGTCCAAGTAGGGAGCAGCTTGCGACCGTCCCTCCCTCTTTTTGCGGTGTTTGCCGATAATCGAAGCGAGATGAGTCAGGCAGAGGTGATTGAGTTAGGTCGGCAGGCGATGTGGGTGGGGCTGCAGGTTGTCCTGCCCGTGTTGCTGGCAGGGTTGATTGTCGGCTTGCTGGTGAGCGTCTTTCAGGCGGTGACGCAGATTCAGGAGATGACACTCCAGTTCGTGCCGAAGATTCTGGCGGTGGGGCTGGTGTTTCTGTTTGCCGGTGGTTGGATGCTGATGCAGCTGGTCGATTTCACTGTGCGCGTGTTGTCCCATCTGCCGCCGAGGTAGCGATGTCGCTTGATGTGTCGCTTTTATGGGCGTGGCTGGTGGTGTTCGTGCGGGCATCGGCGTTGAGTCTGCAGGCGCCCGTGTTTGGCAGCCCGCTTGTGCCAGTACCGGTGCGCGTGGGGCTATCGGCTGTGCTGGCGGTGGGGTTGGCGCCCCTTGTGCAGCCCTCTATTGGTTCACCGCCGGGCGACTGGATACCCCTGATATTGCGTCTCGTCTCGGAAGCGTTGATGGGGCTGGTGATGGGCTACGGGGTGAGCCTGATTATTGGCGCGGCGGCGATGGCGGGTGAGATTATCGATATGAAGATGGGCTTCGGGCTGATGCAACTGCTGAACCCCGTCAGCAGTTTTCCCACCACGCTGCTGGCGCAGTTCCACTACCTACTGGCATTGGTGCTGTTTGCGCTGGTGAACGGGCATCATGTGATGCTAATAGCGCTTGCCCACAGCTTTGAGCTGAGTGGGAACCTTGTGGACATCGGGGTAATAGCCCAGCAAGGCTTACCGATGGTAGTCCGGCTGACGAGCGAGATGATGGTGCTGTGCCTTCAGATTGCAGCACCGGCGGGCGGAGTGCTGCTGATTGTGGATGCCGCGATGGCAGCGGTCTCACGCGCGGTGCCGCAGGTGCCTATCTGGCTGGTGGGGATGCCGGGCAAGGTGGCGATTGGCTTCGTCGCGCTGGGGGCGAGCCTGCCCGCATGGATGGGGCTGAGCGCGCGCATGACAGAGCTATGCACCCGATTCTTAAGCGATTGGCTGAGGGCGTTGGGATTGTGAACTGTTGTCGGAAGGAAATTCGCTTTTGGGCGGACACAGGTGCAGTGTGTGTAAAACAGGAAAGTGTTGGGAGTCGTCTAATCTTCGCAGGTAGAGGGAGGCGAAATGGGTAAACGAGGCGTGAAAAAAGCTGCTACACCGGCGGTGGTGACCTCACTTGTTACGGTGGTGCTGGGGCAGGCACAAGAGATGTTGCCTATTACACGCGTGGTGTTATTCCGCAGCGGAGTCGGCTACATCGAGCGAACGGGCACGATTGAGGGCGATGTGACGCTTACCATGATGCTGCGCGAACCCCAGATGAATGACCTGCTCAAATCGATGGTGCTGATCGATTTCGATGGGGGGCGCATTCTGCCCGTGCAGTATGCCTCTCGCGACCCCCTTGCCCACACACTGGCTTCGTACGCCATCAATATTGCGGATAACCCCTCGCGTGCGGTGCTGCTTAGCCGGCTGCGCGGCGTGCAGGTGGAGGTTCAGCTCAACTCTACTTCGGCGAGTGACGGGGGTAGCGCGCTGGGGCACGCACCCGCTACCCTGCGCGGGAGCATCCTGAGTGTAGAAACGCGCCCCGTGCGCCCAGCAGGCACCACGGGGAGCCAATCAGTTGTCCGCGAGGAGGATTATCTGAACCTGTTGACCGAGCAAGGCATTCAGACCATCCCGCTCGACTCGGTGATGAGCGTGCGCCTGCTGGACGAGCGGCTCCAGCGGGAATTGAGCGGGGCGTTGCAAACGCTGGCAAGCGGGTTGGACACCACGCGCAAGCCCATCCAGCTCCAGTTTCAGGGCAAAGGGCGACGGCGCGTGCTGGTCGGCTACCTGACCGAGATGCCCCTCTGGAAAATGACCTATCGCCTCGTGCTGCCCGAACAGGGCAAGCCGCTGCTGCAGGGCTGGGCGATTGTGGAGAACACCACCGACGAGGATTGGCGCAATGTGCAGGTCTCGCTGGTGGCAGGGAGACCCATCAGTTTCGTCCAAAATCTCTACGAGCCGTTCTACATCAAGCGTCCTTGGGTGCGACTCGCTATCGAAGAGTGGCTGCAGCCCTTTATCCCGGAGGCGAAACTGCCAACGCCCGAACTGGGCGTACCACCGGCGATGGAGGCACCTGCCGCAGCGCGTGGGCGCGCCAGGGAAGCCCTGCCCCTCTTGGGCGAAAGCATCGAGGAGATGCAGCGTAGCGTCGAGCAGATGGCGGTCGGGCAAGAGCGCGGCGCCCTGTTCGAGTACCGCGTGCAGGTGCCCGTCTCCATCGCGCGTCAGCAATCCGCCATGCTGCCCGTGATTAATCAGGCGGTGGAGGCGGAGGCGGTCTCGCTCTACAACCCCGCGCAGCACACTATCCATCCCTTTTTCGCCGTTCGCCTGACCAACACCACCAACCTGACCCTGATGGAGGGCGCCGTCACCGTCTATTACGGCGATTCGTATGGGGGTGACGCGCTGATGGGCACCCTTGAGCCGAAGGGCGAACAGATTCTCACTTATGCCCTCGATCTGGGCGTGGAGGTCAGTCGCGACCAGCAGGATACTCGCGCCGACATCCTCTCGGTCAAGATTGTGCGGGGCGTGCTGCACCAACAGATTAAGCAGCGGCGCACCAATCGCTACACGCTGACCAACCGCGACCAGCGGACACGCCAAGTGCTGATCGAGCAGCCCTTCGATGGGCAGTGGCAGCTGATAGAGCCTGCGAAGGCGGAGCGCACGCGCAACTTCTACCGATTCCGCGTGCCCGTCGAGGCAGGCAAGGGCGCCACGCTGCAGGTGGTGGAGGAGCGCACCCTCGAAGAGCGATATGCCCTGCTGGAAAGCGACGAGAACACCCTGCAAATCTTGCTGCGCAACGCGAAGGCAAGCGAAGCGGTGCAGCGTGCCCTGCAGGCGATTCTGAACCGACGCAAGCAGATAGCCGACCTGCAAGTCGCCATCCGCACCCAGCAGGAGCGCATCCAAGCCATCGAACGCGACCAGGAGCGTATCCGAGCGAACATGAGAGAGCTGGATCGCGCCTCCGACCTCTACAAGCAGTATGTGCAGAAGCTGACCCAACAGGAGCGTGAGATCGAAGAGGCACGCCAGAAGATTGAGACCCTCCAGAAGCAACTGCAGGACGCCCA
>Ga0197143_1001382_pt1 | contig 20510 bp, 12 predicted proteins | sample GBS70_MetaG_FD_148603 | JGI IMG/M metagenome (GOLD analysis project Ga0197143, IMG submission 148603) | Sediment microbial communities from Great Boiling Springs, Gerlach, Nevada, United States - GBS 70_MetaG | ecosystem: Environmental > Aquatic > Thermal springs > Hot (42-90C) > Sediment...
AGCACTGGTGAAAAATCCAATGGGCTTATTTCCAGTTTTTCCCTTGCGGGTATATCTTACCCTTGCCCTTGTCTCAAAGATGCATTCTAGGGGCAAATAGACGGCTTTCAGGCACTAAAGGTACATCAAACCATCGCTGGACTAGCCCCTTGAACCACAGCTACGCGCACAGCTACACTTTTTTTCGGATTGCCTTTTTGTGGTGGGGTTTTTCGAGTCGGTCTTAAGCTACACAAAAACCCCGTTTGACCCCAAGTTGAAAAAACCCAAAAAATCGAGTTTCAGCCTTATGGGATGCGAATATGAACGCAATTTCCCCCCCAACCGTTTAAGCTACGGCCACAGCTACATTTCAACCGCAAAAAAGGGCAATTTTTGGCGCATTTTGACGCATGTGACGAACCCCCCCAAAATACCATCTAGCCCTTATTTCATGCGGGTTTTCCTTAGTGCGCCCGGAGGGACTCGAACCCCCAACAGTCGGATCCGAAGTCCGAGGCTCTATCCATTGAGCTACGGGCGCAAGGGTGGGTGGAGGGACTCGAACCCACAACACCCAGGGCCACAGCCTGGTGCTCTGACCGATTGAGCTACACCCACCGTCCGCCTGCCAAAAGGAGCGCCTGGAGGGATTCGAACCCCCGACCCGCGGCTTAGAAGGCCACTGCTCTATCCTCCTGAGCTACAGGCGCGAGCACCAACAGGCGTCCAAAGAACAAAGAGCAATCGATATTCTTAAAAAAACAGAAGCCTATGTCAAGAATCTGGTCGTGCCGAATATCATAGATAGAAAATCTAAATAGGTCAAGGTCCATGTGCAGACATCACATCGCTACAATCTCTGGATCCTTTCAGGAAAGTTGGTCGTACCTAATACCCCTGGGATTTTCGCAAGGCCACTATGAAGGAAGGTCTCATTGATGAGCTCGTTCGCAGATTTTGGACATTGTCCAAAGTTGTCCAAACTGTCTAAAGTAACTGATTTCAAAAAATCTAAGAAGATCAAGAAGTTGTGTTTTTGTAATAGTTGGCACAATTCTTGCTAGGCATGACACCGGAATCCGAGCCGTCCCGGATTCCAGTCGTCATGAGCGGCTCGTGGCGATAGCCTCGCAAGCCCTCCCGGAGAGGGGGCTTGAAGGACACTGAAACCTCGCAAAAAGCGAGGCGTGTGTAAGTGTATCCAGTGGCTGGGGACGAGGCAGGCAGGTCGGCGGGCACGGGTGGGCGCCCCATAGAATCTCGGCCTGTGCTCACTGCTCGAACTGGGTGTAAGTGCCACTCCTTGCATAAGACATCGACTCTCTCACGGCGTCACATTGTTTTGAGACCAAGATGATTTCAACTCTGTCACCCGTTTTTTGGTGATGGAAAAACACACTATGTCAGACTGTTAGTCCTCGTGTGATCTCTTTATCGGCGTTTTATAGTGCGATTAGTTTAGAGCGAAACTCAAGCTTCTTCTTCCCCCTTGTAAAATCTAGATTCCCTGTAGCGCACGAGTGCAAACCTTATGATTGCCCGAAGTACAGCCGCAGTTGGCACTGCAAGTAACAAACCAAGGAAACCGAGGACCTCTGCACCTACCAATAATGCCAAAATCACAATAACAGGATTCAGTCCAACACGATTCCCTATGACATTTGGGGTTATCAGCGTTGCATCTAAAAGGGGTAAGGCGCCATATATGCCAAGAACGGCGAACACTCGCCAGATGCCGTTGTAGTCAAGAGCAACAGAAAGGAGCGAAAGGCAAAGTCCTGTGAGTGTGCCAACATAAGGAATCACATTCAGAAAGCCAGTAATGGTGCCAATAGCGGCGGCACCATTAACACCTGCAACCGTAAGGGCAACCGAATAACAAAAGGCAAGTATTACACACACGAGTACTTGCCCCCTTATAAACCTTGCAAGTGCATCGTCAACCACGGATGCGAGTTCCTTCACAAAAGAACGGTGTCTTGGTGGGAGCAAATCCAGAGCAGATCTCAGGATCGTTGGGTAAGATTTCAAGAAATAAAAAGTAAGAACGCCAACAAGGACGAAATAAAAGAGAAACAAAACAACCTGAACAACGCTTTTGAACACTTTGGATGCGATCCATGTGGAGGGGGCAGCCAGACTTTCAGCGTATTTTGCCATGTTTTGCGAGATCGATTCAACATCGAGCCTTACCTCTACGCCAAAATGCTCTGCCATGAACGGGGAAATCTTTTGGGTGAGGATTTCAAGCATGAGCGGGATACGCCTTATAAAATCTTGAACCTGCGAGAAAACCGCAGGTAGAACAAGAAGAAGGAAAAGGGCTAAAAGCACTAGTAGACAAAGCATGATAAACGCGCTTGCCAAAACCCTCGGTATCCGCTTCCTTGTCATAAATGCTACAGTCGGCTCCAAGGCATAAGCAATAAAAAGCGAAAATAGGATCGGTATGAATACCGCTCTAAGCCAATACAGAAGAGCAAGGAAAGATGCAAAGGCAAAGACGATCGCACCATACTTCAAAAACAGGTATGGGTAGCGCTGATATTTGTTCCATCGGGTCAAGGCATTCATGGCGCCTTCTCGCATGAAAGCATACCATGAGACCCTAAGTAAGGTAAAATACGAAATGGCTAATGAAAATCTTGCTTCATTCTGGCTTGTTACATGAGTCCCATCCTTTCGTCATCCACTTCATCCAAAATAAAGGTGGGATAAACCTTTTTATTTATTTAGAAAACCGAGGGACGAAGCGCGCCTAAATCCCACAAACCCCCTCATAAGAATAGTTGCGCTATCCTTTTGCCTGTGGTAAAATTTTATAGTCGCTTGGAGGCTCAACATGATCCGTATTGTGAAGGTCTTCTTAGTTCTTGGGCTCCTTGTAACAATGCTCTCCCACTCATACTCCGAAGGTATAATGAAAACAGGGCTTTTCAAGGTGGACGAAGCAAGGAAGGAAATCCTGTCCATCGAAGCAAAACGCTTGAAACTTAATCTTGTTTCCGTGACCACAGACCAGCCTATTTATTGGCCGAACGAGGAGGTCTTTGTAAAGGTGGTAATGCCTTTGAACGGTAACGACGAAGTTAAGATTACCGTGCAAAAGAAGGATGCGACCCCAATTGTCACGCTTACGAAGAAGTTGAACGAGGCTGGTATCCTTGTGTTACCTGTGCTCTCTGGAAAACAAAACAAACTAGAGGTCGGCCAATACCGCGTGGATGTGCGTTCAAGCGACAACAGTTTGAAAGGCTATGCGACATTTTCTGTCGTAGAGGGAGCACTTGGCGCTCTTAGTTTTGCCTATGATTTTGAGGAGATTTCCGACCCAACGAAACTTGGCCAAGCAAAAGGCGCGTGGTTTGTTGGAAATCCTGGAGGCATGGGAAAAAGGTGGGGAAACTTCCTTTATGTGAAGAACGAACTGAGGGTAATGAACCAGCCTTACAACGGAATGGTAACGGTAAAGAGCAGATGCTATTTGCCTGGGTGCAATGGAGTGGAAGCAGGACCAAGCGTTACGATGCCTGTGAAGGATGGGCAGTTGGAGGTATATCTCGATATTAGAGGTCATTCTGGACCCTTCGAGATAGAAGTCATTACACCAAAAGGAAATCTTAGGCACATGTTTGCAAGGTCTGGACATGTGGAGAGGGAAAATATCCTTTTGTCTTGGGGCATGACGAACGAGTTTGCAGGGACACTTGCACCTTACGAAAACACGACCCTTATCTATGGAAGAAGCATATATGTGGCGAAGCAATCAGAAAACAAGGAAGACGCCTTTTATCTTCCCTCCGTGATTTGTGATGGTTCAGGCAAGATGCCAATACAGGTACACAAGGCGGTTGAAAATCCAAGGGCTTTTGTCCTTTTGCCTGACCAGAAAGGTGAAGGGAAGGTTCAAGAAATAAGTCTTCCAAGGAGATTGAAAAAAGGCGCAGTGCTTGAGGTGCCATGCTACCCGCCTTTTATGTTGGTAGGTGTTGGGGGCTTCCTTTCTGACTCTTGGAAGTTTACTCAGGGTTGGGCTTTGATATTTACTGAAGCATCTGTAACCGTGGAGGTTTCAACGCCTCCAGCAGAAAAACCTCTGAGTGAGATTGATGTGACAATACAAGTAAAAGATAGGGTCACAGGTCAAGGGGTATCAGGCTACGGTATTCTAGAGGTCTATGACAATCGTGTGCCTAGTAAAACGCCTTTGGACGCACTGTTTTCCTCGATCGGAGACGAGGTGCGTCGGGCATCAGCGCATCTTGCATCTTATAGAGACCTTACAGGCATCCCAGAGATGAGCTTAAAGGGAGTAGGAGCCATGGGTGTGGGTACTCCTCGTGCGGGTGCTACCGTTTTCGCCCCTCCAGAGAACCCTCTTCTAAAAATGGCTGGCACGGTAAAGACTCGAAGAGAGATTTCAGGTGAAACGCCCATGGAAGGGAGCGTTGAAGAGGTTTCAGAGACCATAAGGGAAGGTGAAAAGAAGGTTGTTTATTGCGATGTCGTGAAGACTGACGACTTTGGGAACGCAGTTGTAAAGGTTCAGTTGCCCCCCCAGATGGGACGCATAAATGCAAGATTTGCCTTTGTGAAGGGATTCGATTTCGTTGAAAAGACTTCCAAGACGGATTCAAGGAAGGATACGGGCGTGGAGCTCGAAATCATGCCCATCTTGACTAAAGGAAGTGTGCTTTCTGCAAGGGCAACTGTGACAAATCATTTGCCAGATAACGTCATTTTGAGAGTTTCAGGTGGGGGAATTGAAAAGCCTCAGGAGTTTGAGGTTGCATCAGGCATCCACGAGATAGTTTTCGAGATGAAAGGAGAAAACTATGGACAACTAAGCGCTGTCCTTGTAGATAAAAATGGCAAAATCCTTGATAAGAGGAGGCTTGAGGTTCGGGATGCTGGGACAATGCCGGTTACATTTTCCGATGTCCATATATCGGATGGCACGGCGATGGTGCTAGAAAAAGGAAGGAGGGTGGCTATATATCAGCACCCAGCAAGACTCCTTCAAGGTGCGCTTTCAAACATAAACACGACCATGAAGTCATGGTTCGGTCATGCGGAGGCGATAAGCGCGAGGTGCGCTGTAAGCGCCATTGTTTTGAGGGGGATCGAGGAAAAGATTTTGGATGACGAAGGGCTCGCGCAGGAATTCGAAACCATGTTGGACAAAGGCATAAAAGACCTTAGTGAGGCCTTCTTCGATAGGCAAAGCGGGCTTATAAGGCCTTATCCTGGCATCGCACCATCCCCCCTATGGAGTGCATGGGTCCATAGAAACCTTTTGACTGCAATAAGAAACATCGAGGCGACAAAAGAGGTTTCAAAAAGGATAAAGAGGCTGAAGGAAGCAAAAGAGATGGTTGTTGCTATAGAGGACAGCTTGCGTAGCAAAGGATTGTCCTTGACGGAAGAGGCTCTTTATGACCCATCGACTGGACATGATCTCTTTCCTGTGATTATAGACGGGAAGGTGGTTTATCGTGCGGTGACGGACGATGTGGTTACAAAATGGTATGTGGACAAGGTCGGGGAACTGCTCGAAACCCCTGCATGCGACAAGGAGTTGAGAGCGACCTGCGGAAAAAAATACGATTTGGGCAGGTTTCTAAAAGCCTTTGAGCGCACAGGGAGGCTCTATGTGCTTTTGAGTGTGGCAAATGCGCTTTACAAAAAGGACAGAAGTGAGTTCTTTTCTGTATTCAACACGATTGCAAAGGGGTTGATTGCGACCCAAGAGCCAGGGCTTTTGCAAGGACCTGCGCTGCTTGGAGGCGTTTACTCGGCACCTCATACGCTTGTGAAGTTCGTTGAGCTCTTGCTTGAGCTTGCAAAAGACAAGAGGATCGCGTTTTCTCCAGAGGTCGAAATACAAAAAGATGGAAAGGTTGAGCGTGTAATGGTTTTAGATACTCCCATCATTGTCGAGGCGCAAAACCAAGACATGACCCTTTATGCCCCTCAGTTCGTCACAGTGCGGGCTGATGTCACAAAAGAGCTTTCTATTTACGACTATCTTGAAAGAAAACCTTTCTTCCGGGTCAAAGTAAGCAAGAAAGACCTTGTAGTTGGTGAAGGAACAGACATCATCGTTGACTTACCGAAAGGGCACGACCCGACTCAATATTACGCAATTATTTTGCTCCCATCCAACCTTTCCGCAAGGCAGACAGAGGATTTGTTGGCAGATTACAGGGGTTCCCTGCTTTACGGGCAAAAAAGCGAAGGTGGGGAAAGGATCCAGATTTTGCAAGTGCCATTCAGAGGCTCGAGCAGGCTTGTTATAAAGGCAGAGGCAACCATGAAAGGACAATCCAAAGGGTTTATCGTCGTTCGTCACATAAACAACGAAGAGGTGATCGCGACAGTGGATACAGGGGTAGTAATAGTAAAATAAGGTTCATTCGGAGCTCAGTCCATTTGATCCGCACATTTTAAAACTCAAACCCCCCTTCTTTAGGTCTAAAAACGCCTTTTTCCGTAATGATCGCGGTTACGAGTTGCCACGGTGTCACATCAAACGCAGGGTTTCTTGCCTTTGTGCCTTCCGGAGCGACCTTTTGCCCCCTAAAATGCGTTATCTCTTCCTCCGCCCTTTCTTCTATTGGTATCTTTGAACCATCCTCTATCGTCAAGTCAAGGGTACTCGATGGTGCAGCCACATAAAAAGGTATGCCGTGCGTGTGCGCTAGCACCGCGTGCGTATAAGTTCCAATCTTGTTTGCTACATCACCATTCCGTGCTATCCTGTCTGCACCGACCACGACACAAGAAATCTCGCCCCTCGACATCAAATATCCAGCCGCAGAATCGCATATCAGTGTTACATCAATCCCATCACGCAAAAGTTCCCACACAGTAAGTCTAGCCCCTTGAAGGTAAGGTCTTGTCTCGCAAGCAAAAACTTTGATCTTTTTCCCTGCCTCCATACACCCCCTTATCACTCCGAGCGCTGTGCCATAACCCCCTGTCGCTAAAGCACCCGCATTGCAGTGGGTCATCACTGTTGCGCCATCAGGGATAAGACTAGCGCCGTGCCTTCCTATCTCCCTGTTCATCGCTATGTCCTCTTCAAGGATCAGATTTGCTTCTCTCGAGAGAATCTCTTTTACCCTTGCCACACCCATACCCTTTGCGCCCTCGTAGACTTTTTTCATCCTTTCCACTGCCCATCTAAGATTGACAGCGGTCGGTCTTGCCCTGATAAGGCATTCGCAAGCATTCATAACCAACTTTTCCATTTCATTGTCGTCTTTGGCCTTTAGTGCCTCGACTGCAACCCCCATCGCTGCGGTAATCCCTATCGCTGGTGCCCCCCGAACTACCATATCCTTTATAGCTTTCGCCACATCCTCCGCATTCGTCAGTCTTACATGCTCCTCCCTTTCGGGCAAAAGCCTTTGGTCAAGCACCACCACACACCCATCCTCCATGCGCACAGGCTCTATTTCCCGCTTTATCATGCATACCTCCTTTTCAATAGCCCTTGCGACCTCCGCTAGGTCAGCCGGCAAATCCGAGAATGTGATACTCCCGTCCTCGTCCACGAATATCGAGACCTCCTCAGGATGAAGTCTTCTCTTTTCGTCCATCAATCGATTCGTGGGATCTTCCTCATCAAAAGCTTCAACTCCTCCTCGGAGTAAGGAATCTTCCCTTCAAAAAAGTCTCGGTCATACCGATACACATCCGAGTAAAATTCGACATGGCCGTGCTCATCCACGCCGACAGTATTATACTCCACATATATGGGCACAAAGGTAGTAAGTTCTATTTCATGCTCCTTTTGTGTGGCAAGAAGGCTTTGTACCCGTTCCATGCTCATCGAGGCACACCTTTCGAGAATCATATACGCAAGTTCCAATGGTTTCTCGAGCCTTATGCAACCATGGGAAAAAGCCCTGATCTCAGACTTGAATAGTTCCTTCTGGTTTGTGTCGTGCATAAAAATCCCATAGGGATTTGGAAAAACGAACTTCACCTTTCCCAATACATTCTCCTCTCCCGACTCTTGATAAATCTCCTCCCTCCCATCAGGAAGTACTTTCACTTTGAACTTGCGCCTTTCAAAATAGTCGGGCTCCTTGAGCACCTCGTAATCCAGCTCCAGCCTCCTGATTCTTGCCGGTACATACCACTTTGGATTCAGAACTACCTGCTTTACAAGTGCCGAAAATATCTTTGTCCTATTTATCCTGCCCTCAATCCTGGCATCTGGGTCTTTATCCCAGTTATTGTTTCCAACGATCACCTTGTGCTTTCTTACGAGTTTCCCGTCTATCCAGACCTCCAACTTGAACTCGGGTATGTTCACCCTAAGGTAAAACGGCTGACTATGATCGATTTCGCTCTCTCGCCATCTTTGAAGCCCGAGTTCAATCTGCTTGACACGCCTTCCTGCCTCTACATTCAACGAGCGAGCGTGCTTTTCTTCTAAAATTCCAGTGGGCTCAAAGCCATGTGTCTCCTGGTAGTGTTTCAGTGCCTTTTCGAGGGATTCGTCAAAGGAAGGACTTGATACATCGCCAACATCGTAGCCTTCCTGCGACAGCCTCTGCCTAAGCTCGAGCACGGTTGAGCCCTTTGCTCCCTTCTTCAGCTTTGAAGAAAAATGGACCTTTATGAACCCACCCTCCGTTACTATCTGCCTATATCTTTTTAGCGCATCAATCAGTGCCCAATAGTATGGATGCTTGGGGGGGAGGCTTGCAAGGAAGCCCTCTGGGTCTTTCGCAAACTCATCGAACATCTTCACAAGGTTGTCAAGATAAGTGATGTCCGCCTTAGAAGGCTCCTTGTCTGCCTTGAATGGGTGCGCGATTTTCAAAAACTTCATATCAAGGACAAGACGGAAGAACGCAACCTGACACCAGACCTCAAATCTGGCACGGTGAAGCAAAGTCTTTTCTTCCGTGTCTAGATACTCAACGAACTTTTTTTCAAAACCAGAAAGTTCATCTTTGCTAAAGGGAGGGCTCTTACCTTCCTTTTTCTGCAGAGAAATCTGCTCCAATGTAACTGGCTCCTTAGAACCGATAAGACCCTCGAGCGCCTCGAACACTTTATCGCCTACTAGCCTTGCTTTCTTAGCCTGAAGATTTGCCATCTCCAGTAACATGTCGGTCTTAGCTTGCTGGATGCGATAGATGTCGAAACTCTCTTTCTTTAGAGCATGGTCCTCTACGCTTTCCAGAAACTTCAAGAGCGCCTTCGCCCATCTCGATTCACCTTCCTCTGTAGAGAATAAAAACTCGTAGCCCCTTTCCTCGAGGGTCAGAAGGGTTGCCTTTTTGAACATCTTCTCGTTTGCTAGAACCTCCTCAATAAGTGCCTTTCTCTTTTTTTCCAGCGCAACCCTCCTGCTCCTTAGTCTTTCAACTACCGCAAGGGTTTCGTCCTCTAAAGTCTCTTCGACTTTCGTAACCCTTTCCATCCTTGGCGGAACAGGTTTTTCGTGCTGTTTAGAAGCGCAGCAGGTGACTGCTAATCCGCATAAAAGAAGTAGGAGGGTTTTTCTTAGCATCCTCTATTTTTGCTCATCGGCCGGAGCTGATTGGGTCTGGATGGGAACCTTCTCCACATCGCTTACCACGCTTGATTCCGACCTTGTAAGCGCAATGGCGATGGATAAAGCAAGAAAGATTGCAGCGAGAACGCCTGTGGCTTTGCTTAGGAATGTCGCAGTCCCCCTGCCGCCAAAAACCGACGCTGCAGAACCGCCTCCGAGTGCACCAAGCCCCCCACCGTATCTTCCAGGTTGAAGCAGTATCACCACGATGAGCAGGATGTTTACTAGAATAAAGAATGCGACTAACAAGCCATAAAGGATATCCATCTTACAACTCCTTATAAGCAACTATGGATGCAAAGCCATCAGCATCAAGACTTGCACCCCCAACTAAGGCCCCATCAATGTCCTTTTCTCTCATCAATGCCTTTATATTGTCGGGCTTTACACTTCCGCCATAGATAATCCGTGTCTCCTGTGCAGCAGAATACGAATAGAGCCTGGATAAAAGCCCTCTTATGAATTCATGCACCTCCTCGGCCTGTGCTGGTGTTGCTGTGCGTCCAGTTCCGATCGCCCAGACAGGTTCATATGCTATTACGACCTTTCGCACATCCTTTTCTTCCACACCGCTTAGCGCAACTGTGACTTGCCTTTCTATCCTTTCGAGGGTCTTTTGAGCCTCCCTTTCATGAAGTTTTTCGCCAACGCACACGATAGGGATTAGGCCAGCGCTAAGTGCCCTCTTTACTTTCTTGGACACAAGTTCGTCTGTTTCTAGGTGGTATTCTCGCCTCTCTGAGTGCCCGATTACCACATGTGTGCAATCAACACTTAGAAGCATTTTTGCGCTTACATCCCCCGTAAAAGCGCCTTCCTCTTCGGGGCTTAGATCCTGTGCCCCAACTGCAACATGAGAGCCTTGTACGATTCTTGCCACAAGTGGGATCAAAGGGAATGAAGGCAAAAGCACAATGTCGCAATGCCTAAATCTTGAGGTCTTCGACACCACATCACGAGCAAGCCTCTGAGCAGAGGCAGCATCCAGATGCATCTTCCAGTTGCCTGCAATCAGTGGTCTTCGCATCTATACTTTCACTCCTGACGCAAAGCCTCGACCCCTGGGAGCTCGCGCCCCTCAAGGAACTCGAGGGATGCGCCACCACCAGTCGAGACATGCGTGAAGAATGGTCTAAGCCCCATCTTACCCACAGCAGAAACTGTGTCGCCGCCGCCAACCACTGTAAGAGCACTAGAACGGGAAATGGCTTTGCCCACTGTCTCTGTCCCTGATGCAAATGCAGGGATCTCGAACATCCCCAATGGACCGTTCCAGAACACGGTCTTTGCACCTTCGCCGAGCTTCGTCCCTGTTATGATGTTTGCATAGTGCTGGGCGGTCTCTGGACCTATATCCAGGATCATCGCATCCTCGGGTACGCTATCCACTTTCACTATATCCACTGGCGCCTGTTCTGTAGCCTCGGGTGCCACCACGACATCGGTCGGAAGCACAACCTCGACTTCCCTGCCCTTAGCCTTTGTCAAAAGATTCTTCGCCACATCAAGCTTATCGGGTTCAAACTTTGATTTCCCTATCTTGTAGCCTAGGGCAGCGAGGAATGTATTTGCCATTGCACCGCCAATAAGGATCTTGTTTACCTTGCCAAGCAAGTTCGACAAAACACCGATCTTGTCGGCTACCTTCGCACCTCCAGCAACCACGACGAAAGGCTGTTCAGGGGCGCTCAAAAGTTTCCCAAGGACGGACAGCTCTTTCCACATCAGCATCCCAGCGCCTTTGTGCACGAAATGCTTCGCTATTGCTGCAACCGATGCGTGAGCCCTATGCGCAGCACCGAAAGCATCGTTTACATACACATCCGCAAGCGAGGCAAGCTTCTGAGCAAATGCCTCATCATTTGCCTCTTCTTCTGGATAGAACCTAAGGTTTTCTAAGAGTATTACATCCCCTTCAACCCTTTCCATCACGAGTTTCCTTGGTCCATCGCCGATACAGTCTTCTGGCATGAAGACCTCTTTGCCCAGAAGTTCTGCAAGTCTTTCCCCAACAGGAGCCATGCTAAGCTGTGCAACCCTTTTCCCTTTGGGTCTTCCAAGATGCGATGCGAGGATAACCTTTGCCCCTTGCTCTATCGCATATCTAATAGTTGGCAGTGTCGCAACAATCCTTGTATCGTCCGCAACCCTTCCTTCTGGCGTGAGAGGGCAGTTGAAATCTACCCTGATGAAAACCCTCCTTCCTTCGATGTCAAGTCCTTCGATCTTTTTAATGCCTCTTAGAACATCCATGTTTCCTCCATCTCGTTCAAAGAAAGTAGGTAACAATATTAGCACGATAGCCGAGGCTTGTCAATGACATGTATGGGTCCGTAAATTGCCGAGAAAGATTCTTTTCCTGTTATCCTCGCCAAAGGCTCCCCCGACCATTCCTCCCCCCTTTTCCCCCCTTCCTTGCCATCGTCCTCGCACCCAAGCAGAGGGCGAGCACACCCCTCATGCATCCTCCCAAAGGACCCATTTTCTACCTCCTTCTTCCGCTCTTCTACAAACACACCCTGCAGTTTACACCATTACCCAAAATATAATCCTAATACCTCTCGCTGCCAAAAAATACCCCATATCTACATCCTCAGTTCAAGCTAGCCTCTCCCTGGTTCACCCATCAAGTGTTACCTCACTGTAAAGATCTCCCGCGTCAAATCCATTAATGTCCACTTTTCCGTATGTTCTACCTCGTAGTTTCTGAAAGTTTCCAAAGCTTGTAAAAACTTCTAGGAAGTGCTAGCGTTTGCATACTTGGGCATCCTCCTTTCAAAACAAAAAACCACACAAAGGATGCCCGAGTCTCCTCCAAAAGTGAATCCAAAACCTCTCTTCTTATGCCCTGTCTCAAAAGGCTTAGCGTAAGTTTTACATCAAATCTACATGTTATCTACACCCTAATCTACATCTCCTTCTCCACGTGCTAATGTCTCACATGTGTTTGAACTTTTACACACTAAAGTCGAGTTTTTTTCGAGCTACCAATATTATGCCTGGAGAAACCTTTAGAGGTGTCAGAGAACTGACAGTTTGAGTCAAGAAGTAGAACATCGTTTTCCACGGAGGCAAACCTTTCTTGCCTTTATCAACATAGATTAGATTTAGCACTGAAAAACCCGCTCTTGTGAAAAGCGTCTTCAATGACTTCGTAGAGAACGACCACCTTGCATCCCCTGTTATGCTCTTTGGGATCACGCGGCCTTTTTGCAAGAGCGCGGATAGCTTTATCAACCAAACTCTATTTGAAACCCTACAAAGTATTATCCCGTCTTCTGTTAGGCACGCTCTTGAAATCTCCAGAACCTTTGATGGGTCTGCGACGCAATAAAGGGAATCTATGAGGGTTATGACCTGAAACTTACCCTGAACTTCCTCTAAGGAACGAAAGACCTCATGTATGCCTTGTCTTTTTAGTCTTTCGTATAGGGTTTCGTTTATTTCTACCCCTGATGTCTCGTAACCCTTTCGCTTCATAATATCTAAGAAATGTCCATAAGAGCATCCTATGTCCAAGATCTTCATCTTGGGTTTTGATGGCACATATCGCTCTAAAATCCTAGAGATATATTCGAAGTAACCTTCTCTCATTCGTTTATATTCGCTCTCATTCTCAAGAAGAGTATACCTAACACACTGAAAGTGCCGCCACCACGATTCTTCATCTGCATCTCTAAATAAAACTCCACAGTTCTTGCACTCATACATGTTCGTCGGAATGTGCTGATTATCCCCCACAAGCAAAGTACTTACCCCCAGAAGCTGCCATTCCCTATGTCCACATATTGCACAATCAATCATCAAGGTTTTCATCTTCTTGTTCTCCAAATGAAGACCTATCGCAAAAAATATCCGCACCTTGTTTTCTGGTCAGGGTTTGCATCACAGCAGTACTCAAGCAGAAGCTTTATCTCGATGCCCATAGGATATCCCTCCTGCTGCACGGCACTTATGGACAGATATAGCGAAGGTGAAAAAGGTTGTCAAGCATGTTGGGTGGTCTTTTAGGCATAGAAAGCATACAGCATAAGGCTGTGAGTGATTAGCATTTGTCTATAATCTACTGAGATTCTTGCAAAAGATGATGCTAAAGGTTTTTTGGGATCCGAGCCACCGTTCCCCATACTCCCTTATGGCTCTTATAGTTCATCCTGAAGCATCTTTAGGCTCGAAGTGATGTCGGATAGTTCTGCGCTTGTAATGCCCCATATCCTTGATGCTTCAAAATCGATCTCTTTTTGAATCTTTGCGAGTTCCAGCTCGTTTTCTTCTTGTGCGAGTTTGTGCGCCACCTCAGACAACTCGGCAAGGCTCTGATGCGAGGGATTTTCAGGGTCGAAAAGTGGGATGCGGATGTGGCGGAGGATGTGGGGGTCTCCAAAACTCTTTCCGCCTTCCTGGGAATAGGTTTTCACTGCCAGGTTGACACAAGAAGAGTTGACAAGAGCGCAAACATAGTGCGCCTCACGCCTAGTTTCGCAAGCAACTAGGGTGACGATGTGTTGAGGCACAACTACTTTGTCCTCCTCGGACCCAACTACTACTCCGTTCAACGCAGATGCAATATTTGGCCAAACGACTTTCCAGGTTGCGAAGGTGTACTCCCCTACATCAAACATCGAGTAAAAGGCACCTGTTTCGACTATGCCTCCAGTGGCTTTCTTTCTTGTGAAATAGCGCTTGAAGAGGGCTCGCTGGCGCAACACCTCTTCAAACCTCTTCAGATACGCGTATGTCCTAGGATATCGCATCTGCATTACTTTCTCGTCAATACCTCGTCTTTTCTTCGGGTCTTGAACCATTAGTATCCACGCTGAAGGCTTTGCTCTCCACCGCTTCACATCACGACCCCTCAAGAGCGGGAACAACAAATCTGGTTCGATAGCCTCGACTACTTCATTGACTTGAGTCTTCGCACCTTCCACGATATTCCGAACAACCACGAGCCCATCTGGACGCTCGTGAACCCGCTCCAGCCAATACACTGCATTAGCACCCCCAGTACTAGCTCCTGCATGCGCCACATAATCTGATCTACCTAAGAGCTTGCGAATCGCTTTCAACACTTTTGGGCTGGCCGTGAGCCACGGCGATGTTTTGTCTTTCGGGTCAACAGGTTCTGCAAGAAACTCAAGCCTTTTTGTTGCTGATAAAACCTCTTCAAGGGTGCTGTTATCGGTGAATCTAGTGCCTTTCACCTTGCGCCAAACCGTATATGGAATGGGGAACGAGGTCCGTCTTCCTTTCTCTATCACCATGATCGCCGTTCTGTTCGATGTACCTTCGAAAGGACTGAGGCCTGCCATATCGTCCACATGGATTACCCGCAATGGTGTCTTTTTTCCTTCTTTTTCTGGTATCTCGAGGCGCCGAAACCCTTGACCAGCACCTGAGGTCTTGAAAAGCGACTGGGTGATTATAAAGCCAAGCCTGCCATGCTCTTTGAGTAGCCCTTGCATCACGCTGAATGTTATCAACATCGAGATGTCCTTTTTACCCTTGCCTAATATCGTCTCCATTCCACCATGTGGGAACAAGCCGAATCGTTGCCAGATGGGCTTTGTTGCCTTGCGATAGTTATCAGGCAAACTTTCCCAGTTCACCCAAGGTGGATTTCCGATTATGTAATCGAAATCCTCAACCACAAGAGGCGCAAGGTTGTTTTTTAGAAGCCTCACCCATAGTCCATTGAAGCCCTCACTTTGCAGATCGAGCATCTTTTTGTATAACGCCCTGGTCAAAGCTATTGCACCCTCATTCCAGCGCCGTTTGGAAGGTGTTGCGCTTTCCCGAGAAAGGTCATCCGAAACCCTGCTAATAAAGGCTTCTGTGTCAACATGGTCTCGAAGGCAATCCTCGAGTATTTTGCAAAAGCGGTCAAAGCGCTTAGGCGCGCAGAAAAAAGCAGGGACAAGAAAAACGCCTACAGCAGTTGGGAACTCGTAAGCGTCTTGTGTGTGAAGCTCATCCCGAAGGGAAGGCGCATGAACCGAATCCGCAAGATACACAGGGATGTGGACCTCTTTGCGGGCATACTGCAAAAGGTCTATGATCGCTAGTACATAGTTCACACGAGCAGTGAGCACTGCAAGGGGGTTCAGGTCAAACCCTACAACATTGTGCAAAATGCTTTCGAGAAGCTCTGTTTCCTGAACCTTGAGTACCCTGCCCATATCGAGCATATGGACGATTATAAGGACAAGGAATGTGCCAGAACCACAAGCAGGATCTAGAAAACGCAACGAAAGCAATCGATTGCGCATCAGTGCTTCGTGCTTGAGACGCCATTTCAGAAAGAAATCTTCATCCACCTGGTTCAAAACCCTTTGGGCTAGCCAGTCAGGGGTATAGTATTCTCCAAGATTGTGGCGAATCTCTCTTGGTAACAAAGAATGATATAGACCTTTGAATAAATCCACAGTCTTTCTAGGCACATCGGTCATCATAGGTGCGTTGTATTCATCAATGACCCTAATCATTTGCCCTAGTGTCTCTTCGACGGTTGTATCCCACGCGTGCAAGTACCAAGCAAAGAAATCCCCCTCCAAGAGATTCATAATGTTGAAGGTGCGGAAGATGCGACCAGACTCCATCTCTTGGAGTTTCTGGCGCAACAGGTCACCTTGGGCTGTTGTAAGGCTAGCAAAAGAAGACCCACCCACCCAGATGCCAATGCGGCTTGATAGCGCCTGCCATGCCAGTAGCTTCAGTAACAAAGCAAAATAGGTGTGTAGAACAAAGATAAACCGTTCTGCTTCACTGGCATCTTGCACCATAATCCGAGCCTTTGCGACCCATTTTTTTACTAGTTCCAGCTTCCGCCCTCCGAACGCCTTTGAATAGTCAATGGCTTCGCTAAAAAACAACCGCCACTGCTCGAAAAGCCGAATAACTATTCCGTTTTGTGATTGAAGGGCAGTGTTCAGGGCATAAAACAAGGCACGCAATGTATCTTGAGTATGCTGTTTTTCAAACGAGAAATCTCGGATGAGGTTCTCGGATGTAAGTGCAGTTCCAAAGGAAAACCCTGCAAGCAATGTCAGAAAGCGCTTCAGGGATATCTCGCTCACATCCACCGGGCCTTCAACTACCCATTTCCCTCCAAGCCTTTGCAGGAACACCAAGCTATAGCCATCGAGAACCGCACCTGCAAGATGGTCTATTTCACTCGTTTCCGCATGCGAAAGACTTTCGAGGTAGGTTTTTACCTGCTGAATCGCGTGTTGGGTTGTGCTGTCACGAAGCGTTTTCCCTAGAGTGCCTGGTCTTTTGTATACGATTACGAGCCTTTTGAAGACCGCATTAGGCCGACCAGTTGCGAGCGAGTATTCATAGTGTGCCAAAGGGATTGCACCAATCTCCTCGCAAAACCTATCCAGAAGCAGGCTCATCACCCGTCGAAGATCCGCCTCGCTGGGATGTCCTTGCAGTAAATGTCGCAAGGCTTCGTATATCTTTTTGCTCCATTCGAGTATCTTTCGGGCTCCAATTTCAGGTGTCACATCCACCTCTCGAAACAGGAAATTAGTCGCTCACACTCTATCTCGCAGAGAACATGGAGTCAACTGACAGACATGCACCCAAGATTCACCGTTAGCTATCGTTCGTCTTCCCCCTTTTTCCACTTTTTGCCGTAACAGTCTCGTAAAAGGAAGACCTAAAAAAACCAGCGACTAGTTTGACCACATTTTTCAAACTTAGAGGCGCGCAGTCCAAGAGATATTTCTTGGGCGAAGGACTGTTAAGTAGTCGCCTCAACTACGCCTGCTGGCTTTTTTCTTTTCCAACAAAGGCAATCTCTTCAAACCTGCGATAGACCTTCCCTCTCACCTTGGACGAGGCCATTGGAATCACTTGAGAAGGCACAGGTCTGTTGAGGTCTGAAAGTATCAAAGACAAAGCCTGTTCGTCGCTAAGCATCGCCTCCCTACATGCAGCGATAAAGCCGCTGTCAGGGGAGAGACAAGGGTTTGCGTTGACTTCGAGCACATAGATACTTGAGTCGTTCGCCACTCTGAAGTCGACGCGGGCATATCCTCTTAGCCCAAACCTATCCCAGCACCGCAAGGCTATATTAGCAAGCCTGCGCAACAGCGGTTCATCCACGGGCGAAAAAGAAAAGCTTCTTGTGGTGTGCGCATACTCGAAGGAATCCACACTCCATTTTGCTGTGTAACCCAAAACCCTTGGCTTACCTTCTGGCCAGTCAACGAACCTCATCTCTGCTATCGGCAACACCCTAGGTCCAGATGGCGACGAGATTATCGACACATTGAACTCCCTGCCATCGATAAACTCCTCAGCAAACGCACTCCCCCCAAGCCTTTCAAGCCTTTTCAACATTTCCTCCTTCAAGGCATCTTTATCATAAAACACAGAATCTTCGTCCAGCCCGACCGATGCATCCTCCCAGACGGATTTTAGGATGTATGGAGGGGGGAAGTTTATTTCGTCAAGAAAGATCTCTTCCATCGTTGCAAATCGTGGGGTCGGGATCCCAGCATATCTCATGATGTCCTTAGCAACGACCTTGTTCGATGTCAAGAACAGTGCCTCTGTATTATTCCCTGCGTATGGAATCCCAAGTTTGTCTAGGACCGCAGTTGCAAGATATATTAGCCTCCCTTCACCTTCCACAGAATCGCTCAAGTTGAAGACTACATCTGGTTTAACCCGTGCAAGCACCTTGCATACCGTACTCATATTCAAAGACATAGGGTAAGCCATCACCTCAAAACCAAGGTTCTCAAGGACCCCCCAAAGATGTGCCATCTCCTTTTCCACATCCTTTATATCAAGCCTCGAATCTGAAAGCGCCCTTTCGTGCAGAAAGAGCGCACGGGGTTTTCGTCTTCCCTTTGCAACATTCACATGCACACGGGTAGAAAACAGGTCGGGCTGGAAAGCGAAGTCACCTCTTTGCATTCCCTCTGCCTTGCTTTGCCTTGGTGGCACCCTTGCCCCCTCAACCCTCTCTAGTGCGGACATCACGACCTCTCTAATCAAGACATCGTACGGCATGTTTATCTTCTTGCACAATATGGCGAGGTCAGAGACTTCTGGATTCAGTCCAGGCAAAGGATTTATTTCTAGGAATTTCGGTTCTCCCAACCTATCGCACCTTATGTCCACTCTAGAAACATCCCTGCAACCAAGTATGATGTGTGCCATTACTGCTATCTCTATCGCCTTTGCGACACACTCGTCATCTTCTCTTACAACCTCGTAGCAAACCCTGCTTTCGAACAAAGCCTTGTTGTTATAAGAATAGACTTCTGGCTCTGCGCTTTCCAAAAGCTTGACCTCCATTGCGCCCAAAGCCCTTGCTTTCTCGCCTGTTCCAACTATCCCCACTGTGAACTCCCTCCCTGGCAAGAACTCCTCGACCAGCACAGGCTGTTTGTAGCGCTTTAGCATCGTCGTGCCAACTTCCAGAAGTTCTTCCTGTGTCCATACCTTGTTTCTGGATGATACACCTTTACTCGTGCCCTCTGCCACAGGTTTCAAAAACACTGGAAAAGGAATTCTCGCCTTCAAAAAATCGTTCTCTGTCTCTGCGACAAAGAAATCCGCAGTTGGCACACCACACGAACGCAAAACCCTCTTTGTCATGCCTTTGTGCAACGCAATGGCACACACAAGACTATCTGAAAATGTAAAAGGAATGCCGTATGCCTCAAGTAAGGCAGGTATCTGCGCCTCCCTCCCAAACCCCCTCATCCCTTCGGCGATATTGAAAACCAGGTCCCACCTCTCCCCACCAGCAAGCCTCTCAACGAGCCTCTTTATGTTGCCTATCCTGTCTGTCCTGAATCCCATGTCTATCAACACTGCCTCTATCGCTCCGATCGTGTCCTCACGGTCGAACTCCACAAGGTCTTCAGCGGAATAACCCATGTCTACATACTCCTGTTTTAGGTCGTAGGTTATACCCACCTTCATGATGACTTCCTACCTCCCAATAACAAACCAAACATGTAATGAATCAAAAAGGCAGGACCCCCTGAACTACCGAACCCATGCCTGGGCGAGCTACCGGAGAAGCGAAACCTTAGAAACGCCTCGGAGTCCTCGATAGCCCCCAGGCCCCTTGCTCTATAGCTTGACTCTTCTTCCATCCTCCAGGGGCCTCATGCCGAAAAAACCCGACACTTGTTTCGAAGGTAGTTTATTTCTAGAAAAATGTCAAGAACGAATTTTCGCTTGACATTATGTGGACACTGGGGTGAAGATCATTTTGTTCTTTTACTACTGGAGCTTTTTGCATGAGATTAAATGTAGGTGTTACAATCGTGTGCATTTTTTGGGGGACGCCCTCTTTTGCACAGACAAAAGAGGAACAGCTTCAGGCAAGTGCTTTACAAGAAAGTAGCGAGAAGTTCTTGCTTCTGAGGGCAACAAAGCCCTTGAACAAGACCTCGATGCCTGAGCCTGCCTTCCAGCAAGTGCTAAAAGCAGTGGAACAACTTAGATTTACTGTCGCAGACTTTGATGTAAACTCTCAAGACACCATGAACTGGTGCCTTGGGGCAACTGAAGAAGCACAGATAAAGGCAGGGGAGGTAACATCAAAAGGTCAAGGAAGGGTCACGGTTGAGGCTATTAGAAAGCGATGCTCTGAGCTAGTCACTCACTCCTTTGAAGCCTCTCACTCTTGTGAGAAAAAGGTTGACAAAAAGGGAAAGACATACTGGGAGTGCTATGTTACTGCCTCGGTTACATTGAAAAAGTATAAAGCAAATGTAGATGCAGAAGGTAAAGTCTCATTCACCCTTGATCCCGCTTTCTACAATAGGGGAACAGTAACCCTCTCGACCACAGGGATTGGTTCGTCTTCAGACCAGATTTCAGCCATCAATGGTGCCGCATTCTCCGCTCGCCTCTTGCTTGAAAGAAAGGTGCGGGAGATAGACTACTTCCAGATTCGCTCCCCGATAGTCGAACA